>MWVV01000010.1_pt1 | contig 89697 bp, 79 predicted proteins | sample 1047281 | NCBI WGS metagenome assembly MWVV01 (sample SAMN06349986, study PRJNA376086) | soil metagenome | isolation source: PT-2 sample Antarctic (ecotone) soil | place: Antarctica | collected 2015-01-13 | reverse complement strand
CCTCGTTCGCCGCCGTCAATCTGGCGCGGGCAATGGCACACGAAGAACACTCAAAATCTGAATTTGGGGCTTTTTCGATGAAAAGCATCAAGCAGCGAATTTTCAATGAACATCTTCTCGAATTATTTATTTCAAAGTTAGATTTAGACTCTACTTTAATAAAAAATCACGAGCAATATGAAAACTTGCGGAATTATGCGGTCATTTCAACGTAATTCTGTCCGAACCATTGGTAAATGCTAAATGGTAAATAAACTGAATCAATCAATTTACCATTTAGCATTTACCACTATTATAGAAATCCATTCGCCCGAACATTCGATTTTCGGTTTTTCAATTCCAAATTTTTGCATCTCTGAAACAATCAAATCTTCCTGCTCCTTCAAAATGCCGGATAAAACAAGTGTCTTTTTGGTCTTTTCAATCAGAAGCGGCAGAAGCGGCAAAATCACGTCAGCCGTCAGATTAGCGCAGACAAAATCAAACTGCGGCGTTTCGCTAGAAATCGAGCCGACGAAAAAATTAATACTATCAACACTATTGAGTTCGGCATTTTCTTCAGCGATTTTGATTGAATTTTCATCGGTATCGCAAGCCCAAAAAGAGTTCAAGGTTTCAGGTTCAAAGTTCAAAGTTATTGAATCAGAGTCTTTAACTTTGAACTTTGAACTTTGAACTTTAAACTTAGCAGCGGCGATTGTCAAAATTCCCGTTCCCGTGCCGACATCGAGAAAACTCTCGCCCGTGTAATTTTCTTCAATCGCCTGCAAACAAAGCCGCGTCGTTTCATGCGTTCCCGTGCCGAAAGCCATATTCGGCTCAATTCTAATGACAATTTTGTCGGTGTTTTCAACCGTTTCCCAACTCGGCGCGATGATAAATTCCTTGGTTTCCGTCGGCTTCCAGTGTTTCTTCCATTCAAAAAGCCAATCCGTATCTTCAATCTTGCGCCAATCAATTTTTTGAATGGCACCGAACGAAAATCCGTAAATCCGCAATGCTTCACTAAGCTGTGATTGCACAAATTTCTCATTCGGTATTTCGTTAAAATATCCGATAACACAAAGAGATTCGGTTGACTTTTTGCCGAGATGGTTGATTTCCGTGCCGAGCGCGTCGAGTTCGTTTAAAGCGAATTCGATTGCTTCCGAGACTTCCCGTTCAACCGTAATTTCGAGCGCAAACCAGATTTTTTGTTTACTATTCATCTGATGTCCGAGTTCATCAAACTACTTTTCATTTTGCCCGTCGAGGCAAAACGGTTTTCCGGCTTTTGTGCTTAACCGCGCTTGAAGTGATAAGGCTAGCGACTTCTTTGGCGGCAAGTTTTTCCACAAAACTTGCCGCGTTTTCAAATGAATCAAGTAAGTTTTCGAATTCGCGGCACAATTCAACATCATCGCCGCAAGTATCCTGGAGAACCGCTCGCATTTCACGGGCGTAAGTTCCAGTACGACGGCGAATAAACTTTTGACCTTTTGCCAGCGTTCAGGATTTATCTATCGCTTTTGAATCTCTCGCTCGTTTGTCGAAGACTTTTGGTTTCCGACGTAAGCGGTGGCAATTTAGATAAAGTCTTACTGCTTACGTCAGGAAAGACGCAAATTTCGGTTATTATTCCGAACTCACGGGCAATGATAAGGCACGCAAACTCCGCCGCAGTTTTGATAACCCGGTGGACAGCCGGTCGCCGGTTGCTCTGACATTATTTCTCCATAACTTTGTACATCTGGATTTCTGAGCATAAATATCTGTTCATAGCAGCTCCTCAACAACGCTTCAGTCTCCGCCGCCCGGTTTATTCTCGTTGCGTCATATTCATCCTCCAGAACGTAATAAAGCGCGTTCATTTCCAAAGCGTCAAGCACCGTCCGCAATCGGATATAAGCCTCGGGATAGCCGCCCGCCCCTTCTGATGTAGTTGTTTGCTCCACAGGTTTATTGTCGTCTATAGTCATTTTCATTTTCTCCTATTCGAAATCAACAATCATTGAAATTATCTGCCAATTTTCTTGTTTGCCATAATAAAGAGTCTTGCCATCAGGCGCGAAGGCAAGGTTCGAATAATAAACGCGGGCATCGTTACTGCTGATGAGCGTCTTTGCCGTTCCGCCCGTTGACGGAATGGTTTGAATCGTGTCTTTGTCGTCTTGCCGCGTAACAAAAGCGAGCGTTTTGCGGTCAGGCGAAAGCTGGATATTTTGAAAAAAAGTTTCCTTGAGTTTAGCAATCGAGCGAGGTGCGCTGCCGTCCAAAGCAAGCCCGAAAAGGCTGACTTCGACCGGCAGAGATGTAGCAATTCTGCCTTTAGCCGATTTAACAATAAGCTCATTTCCCGATTGTGACCAGCCGACCAGCCCTAAAACCGATTCGGATGGATAAATCTGTCTGGCTGCGCCGTCTTCAAAAATCCAAATGCCCCTATTGGTTTTCCTCTGCTTGCCCGGCAACATTGACAGCCAAGCAATCCGCCCGCCGTCGGGTGAGAAAAGCGGATTGAAAAAAAGTAGGCTTTTATCTTCGTTTTTCGTCAGTTGTGTTTCGTCTGCGCCGTCCGCTGTGCCGTCCGCTTCTGCTTTCCAAACATTTGAAACGCCGCCGCGATTGGCACAGTAAATCAGCGAGCGGCTATCGGGCGACCATTGATAATCCTGCGTTTCCAAGTGATTGAAAGGAATCAATGAAAGGCCGCCGAATACGATGCCGCCATCGGTTAATTTTCTCTCGTCGCCGCCTGCTGCCGACGTAATCCAAAGACTGTTATTTCCCGCTGCCTCCGAGCGTAGAAAAGCCAGATGGCTGCCGTCGGGCGACCAGCGCGGATTAAAGCCGTCGGCAGACATTTTAAACTTCTGATCGGAGTTCGTTATTTTCTGCGACCAAATCGAACATTGGAGCAGGTTTCCCCCGACGCTCGAACGACACGCCGACTGATAAGCGATTTTTTCGCCGTTGGGCGCGACATCTTGCCAAAATTCTGCGCCGATGCCCGAGGTTAGTTTAAATTCCTTACGGTCTTCTAGCGGTATGCCCCACAAATGATAAGCGTCTCTTGTTGTTTCGTAAAGAATCTTTGTGCCGTCAGAAGATACGTCCGCCACATAGCTGTCGAAGTCGCTGGTAATCATCTGCACTGGCCGGCGACGGTCCAAAAAAGCCAGCCAAATTTGCTTGACTCCGTTGTGATCTGAACTGTAAATAATGCGTTTCCCGTCTGCGTGCCAGACGGGACGGCTGTCTTCGACGGCATCGTTGGTTAATCGCTTAGGATTTCCGCCGTTTTTGTCGGCTATCCACAAATCAGACTGTCCGTCTTTTCGGTCGGCATAAACGATTCGCTTTTCGTTGGGCGCGAAATTGAAATCGCGCTGACCTAATTGCGATGTATCTAGATACGTCAACTGCGTTATTTGCTTTGAGGCAATGTTGAGCGCATAAAGATTATTCGTCATCTCAAAATAAATAATTTCCTCTTTGTCCCAATGAATCAAGCCCTGACATCGCGTATCGAGTTGAGCGAGCAAAACAGGCGAACCGCCAAGCACAGGAATTTCCCAAATGCCGCTCTGCGTGACACGCTCGGAGCAATAAGCGATTTTCCCGCCGTCGGGCGAGAATATCGGACTCCAGTCATCCGAATCTTCCTGTTTGTGCAGGAGCGGCTCACCGCCGCCAATTTGTATGAGCGAAATGGCCTTTTTACCGTTTTTCGAGGCGCCATAAGCGATGAATTTTCCGTCGGGCGAAAAACGCGCCCGACTCAAATCGCCTTCACCAAACTCGCTATTCCAACTCCTTATCGGTGAGGAATCGAGCGAGCCTAAAAAAATCTTCTCCGCCTCACCCGGTGGCCATAGATAATTAGCCGAAACAATAACAAGCAAAACAAGCGCGGGCAGCGCAAACCACAACCAGTTATTCTTCGGCAAGAAGTTTTCGGTTTTGAGCGGCATGACGATTTGCGTTTTTGCCGCCGATTCCTCTGCGTTTGAAATCGATTCCGCGCTGCTTATTTCGGCAGTGTAATTCGATTCACGTTGGAGGATTTTCAAATCAAGAAGCAAATCTTTAACAACTTGATAGCGTTCCTCGCGGTCTTTGCCGAGAGCTTTCTTGACAATGTGTTCTAATTCGACAGACGCATTCGGCACGTGAATTGAAAGCGGTTGGGGTTCGCTTCGCAAAATTGCGGCAATCACATCGCTCGTCGTCTCGCCCGCGAACGGCTGTGTTCCCGTCAGCATTTCATAAAAGACCACGCCCAAACTAAAAATATCGGTTCGCGCATCAACCGGCAGCCCGCGTGCCTGTTCGGGCGACATATACGCGACCGTTCCCATCACCATTCCCGGATTTGTCTGCACTTGGGTGGGCGTCAAGGCTTCACTGCTAACAAAAGGATCGGTAATCTTTTCCTCGGAAAGTTTAGCCAGACCGAAATCCAACACTTTAACGAGTCCGTCTTCGCGCAGCATGACATTTTCCGGTTTGATGTCACGATGGACGATTCCGGCTTCGTGCGCCACGGCAAGAGCCGATGCAATCTGCATTGCAACATCCAACGCTTTCGCAGTTTCAAGGTGCCTGCCTCCGATTTGTTGCCGGAGCGTTATGCCTTTGATAAACTCGGTGGCGATAAAATGGATGTCTCTGTCCTTGCCGATTTCGTGAATCGTAATGATATTTGGATGATTCAAAGCCGAAGCGGAACGGGCTTCCTGCTCGAACCGAGCCAAAAGCATTTTGTTGTTCGTCAATTCGGCGGACAAAACCTTGAGCGCGACTTTGCGGTTAAGGCGCGTATCTTGGGCGAGATAAACTTCGCCCATTCCGCCCGCGCCGATTTGCCGGATAATTTCGTAACGTCCAAGATTTTGACCGTTTGTAAGTTGACTATTTTCGGCGACAAGTAATTCTGCAACTTCGCCGACCGCCGGATTTTCCATAAAACTTTCCGCCTCATCAAACGATGACAAAAGCGATTCGACTTCGCGGCGCGTGGCGTCGTCGCCACAAACTTCGTTGAGGAATTGCCGACGCACTTCGGGCTTTTGCCGCAAAACGTCGGCAAAAATTTCTTTAACTTGTCGCCAATTTTCGTGCGCCATATTGTTTGTATCGCCGTTAGTCTTGGCAAGGATTTTTGTCGCTGATGCAAATAAACTCATCATTTATTAACGCGACATTTACACAAAAAACGTTCAAAATTTATTTGGTCAATTCACGATGCAGCCAAGCCTTTGCCATACTCCAATCATTGGCGACGGTCGTGCGCGAAACTCGCAATGCTTCCGCCGTTTCTTCCAAACTCAAGCCGCTGAAATAACGCAACTCGACAATCCGCGCTTGCTGCTCGTCAATCTTTTCCAATCTAGTTAAGGCTTCGTCGAGTGCCATCAAATCAATGCTCCTTTCTTTGCCGACAATCAGCGCGGCTTCCTCCAAAGACAGTTTCATCATATCGCCGCCGCGTTTTTCCCGGTGTTTCTGGCGGGCATAATCAACCAGAATGCGCCGCATCAGGTTGGCAGCAATCGCGAAAAAATGCGCTCGGCTTTCCCAATTTACTTCGCGCTGGTCAATTAATTTAAGATAGGTCTCGTGAATTAAAGCCGTCGTTTGAAGCGTGTGGTCGCGGCGTTCGCGGTTTAAAAAACGGGCGGCTTGTTTGTGCAATTCGTCATAAACGAGCGGCATCAAATCTTCCAACACCTCGCGGTTTCCGCCGCTCCATTGGCGCAGCATCTGCGTTATTTTAAGAGTTTGATTCATTCCTGCTTCGCGCCGATTTTTCGAGGTCAACTGCGAGAATATACCTGCCAAATTTTTAAGTCAATAATTTTTATTTGTCAAATCGAAAAAAAAGATTGAACGATTTTCCCGCCAATGACGCGCTAACAGATAAGGCGCAAATAATATCGCTGGACAACAAACCGGCTCAAGACGGAAACGCGACGGCGAGCGCCACCCGGTTTGATTAATCAAACGGCAATTTTTTTAACGGTTTTTGATAAAAATCGTTGCATTAATGAATAAAAATTAAAAAAAATATAAGGAGACAAAATGAAACTTCAAACTAAACAACCAACGACACCAAAAAACTTAATTTTCGGGCTGACGATTGTTTTGACAATTTTGCTCGGCACAGTCGCTGCGCAAGCGACATCATTTTTAACGACCGGCTTAAATAACTCGGCGAAAATAATTACCGCCGGACAAACTTCTTTGCTTGCTACCAAACCCGGAATAACTTCGCCGGACGACATCGTTTTCCAGAGTTCGAGTGACGGCAATTCTGAAATTTATGCGATGAAGGCGGACAGCAACAATCACGTTCGCTTGACTTCCAATACCGCGCAAGACTCTGTGCCGCTCCGGAATCCGCGTCGGGCGGGACCGGCACACGCCGTATTATTCGATTATTTCGGCACGGGCAGTAGCAATTATGTCGTGAGTAATGTCGAGAACGACAATATACGCTGGGATATTTTGAGCAATCCGGTTACGTCGCCATTGCAGACGCGCCGCGTTTATTTCGGGTTGCCGACAGATACTCCTGTCCATGGCGATTTCGATGGAGATTTGAAGGAAGACATCGGCGTGTGGCGCGAAGGCACGACGGAGAATCCGCAAAGCTATTTCTACATTCTGCCTTCGAGCAATCCGAAAGGATTTATCGCGCAGCCCTGGGGAATCACAGGCGATGTACCTGTAACGGGTGATTTTGACGGCGACAGCCAAACCGATTTCTGCGTTACGCGCCGCGCGGACGGTCAGCTTATATGGCATATCTTGCCGAGCGGCGGCGGTTCATCTAGGAGCATCGTTTTCGGCTTGGAAGACGATCTTGAAAATTTTGCTTCGTTCGATTTCGACGGCGACGGACTCGACGATTTAATCGTTACGCGGTCTGACCAAAGCGGTAATGTCACTCATTACATTGGCGACGCGCAAACTGGCTCGCTGATTTTGGCACAACAGTGGGGAAGCGCTGAGACTGCGCCGGCGTCTGTTCTGTTCGGCAATTATGTCGGGGACAGCCGCGCTGATATCGCCGTCTTTTACAGTGCTTGTGAATCGAATCCGAACTGCGAACTCGGCGGAACTTGGTGGATAAAAGAAACGGGCAGCGATAATTATACGGCAACAAAATTCGGTATTCCGTTCGACCTGCAAACCAACGCGGGCGATTTGCTGAATCTGGGCGATTACGACGGCGACGGCAAATTCGACATCAGCGTTTTTCGCCGGACAAACAGCACTGTCTACACGCTCGGAAGCTCAACCGGGCAAGTTATCGAGCAGTATTTTGACGGCGATTCGGCTGTGCCGCCTTCCAATACAAGGATACTTGGAAACCCGCTCAAACGGCGCGCCAAATCAATTCCGACGAGTGCGCTTAAAGCCGTAATGATTTCTAAACAACCGGACGGCACTTTTAAAATGGAGCGGGCAAGCGATTTTAATTTCGAAAATCGAAGCCTTCGCTAAAGCATTGCGCGAGTTATTGGTTTGAAATCAAAATTGTGTTTATTTCACCCTGCTCAAAGAAGTAGTTACGAAAAAAATAAGGAGAAGAAAATGATTAAACAAATGACAAAAATAGCAGCGGTAATAATTTTGGCAATCGGCTTTACGACGAGCGCGGCGGCGCAGGGCAAAACGAACTTCGTTTTGACTCAGTCTATACCTTTAACGGGAATTGAAACGGCAAGAGGAACTTTCGAGCCGATGACCAATATGTTTTACGGCAACAGTTTCGTCTTAAACAACTTTGGGGAATCGGAAACACATCTTCTCACCGTTTCACTGGATTATTCAAATTCACTGGCTTATTGGTGTGAGCATTGCGATGCGCTCAATAGTTTTCCCGTAACCGGCGGTTCATGGTCGTTGGTTGTTTTCCGCAACAATGTTTATGCCGGAACGCTCTTTGGAAAAGTATCGGGCGGAGCTATTGACGCAGTAACCAATCGCAACGGAGAACCTGGTTTCAGACAAATGCAAATCAATTTGCAGGCGACAGGTGGATTGAAAAGTTTCGCGGGGAAAAGAAGCGCAAATATGAGCGGCGTATACGAGACGATAACTGATGTTAGTTCAAATCAAACGACCGGCAACGTTTATTTCACTTTCGGATTGCAATAATAAATGCAGCAAGCAATAATTTTGAATTAAGCCGAGCAAGCAATGGTCAAACTACCGTTGCTTGCTTTTTCTTGGTTGATTTCTAGGACACCTCGGTTTTTCGCCAAAAACAAAACTCGGAAGTTTTCGACACCCGCGCTTTTAATCATTTTTATTTAGGAAAACACTTTAACAAATTAATTGTTCTGACAAATTTCTACATCATTCCACAATTCCGATTTCATCCAAATCGCGCTCGCGGTTGCGCCAATCGGGGGCGACTTTTACAAAGAGTTGAAGGAAAACTTTTTTATTAAGAAGTTTTTCGATGTCAACCCGCGCTTCCGTGCCGATTGTTTTGAGTTTGATGCCGCCTTTGCCGATAATAATCCCTTTTTGTGAAGACCTTTCGACAAAAATCGCGCAGTGAATTCTAATTGCATTCTCGTCGGATTCGTCGTATTTTTCGGTAACAACTGCCGTAACGTATGGAATTTCGTCGCCCGTCGTTTGCAGGATTTTTTCGCGCACCATTTCAGCAACCAGCGTTCGCATTGATTGATCGGTTAGCGCGTCTTCGCCGAAAATCGCTTCGGCTTCGGGCAGATGTTTGGCGATTTGTCTTAGAAGATTGTCAATTGCCTCGCCTTTGAGCGCGGAAATCGGCACAATTTCATCAAAATCATATTCTTTTGAGTAAAATTCGATAAGCGGCAAAAGCTCTTTTTTCTCTCTAATTTTATCAATTTTATTGAGTACCAAAACGGCGGGCTTTTCCGATTGTTTGACTAAATCCAGAACAAAACGGTCGCCGTTGCCGGTCGAAACCGAAGCGTCGCGCATCAGCACAATCAAATCAACCGAAAGAATCGCGTCGTGGACGGCGGACATCATTCGCCGATTTAATAAGTAGCCGGGTTTATGAACGCCGGGCGTGTCAACAAAAACGATTTGTCCGTTATCCTGCGTGACGATTCCTTTAATTTTATGGCGCGTGGTTTGTGGTTTGTTGGAAACGGCGGCGATTTTTTCGCCAACGAGGAAGTTTAAAAGTGTAGATTTGCCAGCGTTCGGGCGACCGATTAAAGCGACGTAACCGCTTCGGTAATTTTCGGAATTCATTTGATAAAAGGTAGCAGAAAAAAGTGAAAACGTGAAAAAGTGAAAATGTGAAAGAGTTAGAATGGGGGAAAAATCAGCAATGTAAAAAGTTAGAAGCAGAACTAAGAAAATTAAAAAGCTGGAAAAGTAGAGGTAAAAACGAGAAAGTGAAAATGTGAAAAGACACAACAAACTTTTTCACGTTTTCACGTTTTCACTTTCTACTGCTCTTTCATCAATCTTTCCCGTGACGCGACTGCTTCCGTGTATGCGCCGTCAGTTACGTTGCCGATTTTAATAGCGGCTTCGTAGATTTTAATCGCATATGCTGATTCACCAAAAAATTCATAAATTCGCGCCAACGCAACATAAGATAAGGAAACGAGTGCGACATCAGTTTGCGGCGTGACGGAACGAAGAACATTTTCATACGCCACTTTCGCCTGCCGCAAACGAAGTTTTCGAGCTTCCGTGTCGGTGATGCCTTCGGCTGAAAGACTGACTACGCGCCCCAGATTATAATAAACGCGCGACTCTAACGGATTCGCTTCAAGCAATTGCTTGAGTTGCTTTTCGGCTTCGACGTAATTTTTTGTTTTGGTGAGCGCGTCAATTTCAAGCAGTCTTTTCGTGACGGGATTTTCAATAATCATTTCTTGACTGCCCGAATTTTTTCGGCGTTCTTCACGCGCCGCCAACGCATTTTTTTTGGCTTCGGCAAACTGCGTCAGCCGATTTGTTTCTTTTGTTGTGTCGAGCGAGAGGATAATTTCGCGCAAGGAGCCGGCAATATCAAAGCCTGAATCTTCCAAACCTTTCAATTGGTCGGCGAAATAAAAGGATAAAACCGCGCCGCGCTCGTAGGCTTCGGAAAGCTGCAAAGCGGTTTCGTCCGACAAAGATTTTTTGAACTGGGCGAGTTCGGCGGAAACCGCTTTTTTCTCGTCCACGGTTTTCATCTGGTCAATTTTGCGACGCGCTTGAGCGGTGACAATCCGCGTTTTATCAAATTCGATTTGCCGGGCATCAATCGCCGCGATTAGAGACCGCGAAACCGCGAGAAAAACATCGGGCGAGATGTCGGCATTTTCCTTTCGTCGTTCATCAAGCAGAGTTTTAATGCCGTCGCGCATCGCGGAAATATCTTTTCCATTTTTCAAAACGAGCGGATCAACGACAAATTGCAGATAGGCGCGGCGCACTTCCGACCGGCTCAAATCGGTTTGCGGCGGCACAATCGCAAAATAATTGTCGCCGATGTTTCTGAAATTCACCGTGCCTTTCGGCGCGAGCATTTCCGGCACGATGAAAAAACGTCTGGTTCGTTCGCGCGTTTCGGTTTTTTCTAAAGTTTTTTTACCTTTTGCGTCCTTAGTTTGGGTTTTAATTTTTTCGATGTAGGTTAATTCCGGTCTGGTATGCAGATAATCAAGCAATTGGCTGACCATCTCAACCGCAGAAGGTCGCAAGTTATCGCCCGCCGCTTGATATTCTTTGACGTATTCGTCAAGTTTCGCCCTTATCGAAGCGCGGTAGAATTCACGCACGAGCGGCGCAAAATCAAGGACTTCCAACAAATCGTCCGGCAAATCCGTCGCCCGAGCCGGGTCGGCAAAATCGGGGGCGGGCGAAAGCGTGTATGCCATCGAAACGAACGGCGCGATTAATTCCGCGTTAGTCGCTTTCGGATGACGGCGTTTATATTGCTCGACAAAAATCACCAGTTTTTGACGCAGTTCAGGGCTTAAACCTTGCAAATCCGTTTTCAACTTCTGGCGAAATTTTTCGCCTTCCGCCGTCAGCGGCGTATCGAGTCCGGCGGCTTCGAGCGATGCCATCACCATCATCAAGCGTCGGTCAGGCTCAATTTTCACGCCGTAGTTTGTTAGGTCAAAACCCGTCGGTGCATTTTGGGCAAAATGGCTGACGGAAAAAATTAAAATAAGAGCGAGCAATAAAACCTTTCTCATTTTTGTATTCACGATTGGAAAATTTGAACGACAAAGAACGCAAAACAGATAAGGAAATTAAAGGGGAATCTTAGGTGATAACTTCGTTACTTGTTTTGCGTCTTTGCCTGATTTAAAGATGAATCTGAGCGAGCTAAAGATGCCTTTTTAGAAATCAAAAAAGGATAAACAAATTTAACTCGTCTATCCTTCGTTTCTAATTTTGCCGCGGAAAAATCGTTTATTTGAAACTGCTGAGCGCGTCGGTTTCACTGTCATAGACATCAAAGACGGTAAGCAATTTGGTGATTGCCAGAAGGTCTTGAATTTTTTGGGTTAGATTAAGAAGTTTAAGCGAACCTTCTTCTTTATTGACGGCGGTAAAACTTGACACGAATTCGCCGATGCCGCTCGAATCAACGTAGCCGACTCCGCTGAGATTCAAGACAATTTTCTTTTTGCCTTCGCCGAGCAGTCGGCGAATCGTATTGCGGAGCGCGACGCTGCCTTCGCCAATCGTTACCTTGCCGTCCATATCGAGAATTGTAATATCGCCCGCTTGACGTTCCGTTAAATTAAGTTCAGCCATTTTTGTCTCCTGTTTTTAATTAAGATTATTTGAATGCAGATTTTAGACCAATCTACATAAAAAAGTCCACGTCGAATTACCGCTTTTTTAACATTTTTACAATCATACCGCCTTCGGCGTGATTAAACCATTCGACTTCATCCATAAATGAGCGCATAAATAGAATGCCGCGTCCGGTGGCTTTTAAAAGATTTTCAGGGTTAGTCGGGTCGGGAATTTCTTCAACCGCAAAGCCTTCACCAAAATCTCTGACGGTTATTGCCAAACCCGCGGTTGAATTTTCAAACGTGATTTCAACCGGCTTTGTTTCATCCAATTTATTTCCGTGTTTAACCGCATTAGCAACCGATTCGCGCACCGCCATATCAACTGCGAAAAGCACTTCATCGCCGAAATCGTTGCGCTCGGCAAAGTTTGCGGCTTCGGTTGCCGCTTCGTCTACCGATTCGAGCCGACTTGGTAATTTGAGTTCTGTTTTTTCTGCGCTCACAAGTTTGATTGTAAGTTATCGGTTTTCGGCGGCTTGTGTCAAATACAATCAAGGTGAATCAACACTAAAAAAGAAAAATCAGTTTAATAAAAAGTCAATTGCTAGTCGGGAACGCAGGCATCTTGCCTGCGAGGATTGCGCCGGCAATTTAAAGTTGCAGATAATCGGCAATTTCGGCGACGCTTCGCGCCGTGGCAGGCAAGATGCCTGCGCTCCCGGCTAAAACACTTCTTTGTATTAACTTTTTAGTATTGATTTACATAATCAAAATTATCAGGGGCGATTATAATTTGTCCGGATTTTTGACCGCCGCGATAAACGGCAAATTTCTATATCGTCCTGCCGCATCCAAACCGTAGCCGACGACGAATTTATTCGGAATCTGAAAACCGCAATAATCAATTTTAAGTTCCTTTTTGACGCGCGGTTCGGGTTTATCAAGCAAGGTAGCGATTTTTATTGAGTTGGCGCCCTTTGATTCTAAAATCTCCGTAAGGCGAAACAAGGTCAATCCCGTGTCCACGATGTCTTCGCAGACAATTACGTCTTTTTCTCGAATCGGGTTGGTCAAATCCTTTAAGATTTCAACGTCGCCCGTGCTGACCGTTCCGTCTTTGTAGGATGATACCGCCATAAAATCTATGGAAAGCTTTAAATCAATTTCGCGCATCAAGTCCGCCATAAAAACGCACGAGCCTTTGAGAACGCCGATTAAAACTAAATTTCTGACGGCGTAATCGCTGGTAATTTCCGCGCCGAGTTCGGCGACACGCGCCTTTATTTGTTCGGCTGAATATAAAAGGTCTAAGTTCGGATTGGTAAATTCGCTTGTCATAAATTTGATTGAAACGCTTTTTGGAAATACTATTTGAGCAGAGTGAAAAGGTCAAATCAATAAGTCAGAACCGTCTGCGGTAGCGGGCGGGTTTCAAAGGCAAAAGGTAAAAATTAAAAGCCGATTCTGAACTTTTTACTTTTTACCTTTGCCTTTTTACTTACCGAAGCGACCCGCCCGCTACCGCAGACGGTTCTGACACTCAAAAATTATGGCTGAAAATAAAGAAACTCGTGAGCGCGTTCGCGCTTTAGTCAAAGAAGTTTTGGCGAATGTTCCCGTCGAGGATAAAACATCTACGGAAAGTTTTCCAAAGCTCGTCGTCGTCAATTCTTTAAAAGATGAAATCGGCAAAGAATTTGACCGCGACGAATCGGCGAAAAGTTTGATTACCGAAGATGATTTGCGCGGGCTTGATGCGGGCGCAAAATTAAGAGTTTCAGAGAACACCAAATTTACGCCGTTGGCTTCTGATTTGATTCGTGAAAAACGCATCGAACTCATCAAAAAAACCGAGCGCCGCAGTTCATCGAAAGTAACATCAGTTGCCTTGGCGAGCGACCACGGCGGATTTGAATTCAAAGAACTACTCAAAAATTTTCTCTCCGATTTGGACTTTCAAGTCCGCGATTTCGGTACAAATTCGACTGACGCGGTTGATTACCCGGATTTTGCCCACGCGGTTGCGAAAGCCGTTTCGGAAAAATCGGTTGATGTGGGAATCATCATTGACGGCGCGGGAATCGGGAGCGCGATGACGGCGAACAAAGTTCCAAACGTCCGCGCGGCGGCTTGTTATTCGGTCGCGCTGGCAAAAAATTCACGCGAGCATAATGGCGCAAACGTTTTGACGCTCGGAAGCGGACAAAATACTTTTAACGAGATAAAAGAAATCGCCCGTGCGTGGCTTTCAACCGATTTAACTGAAGACCGGCATAAAAAGCGCGTGGGGAAAATTGATGCGATTGAAAGACAATATAAAAGATAAAAAGTAGAACTGAAACGGAAATAAGCGTAAAATGTTCGAGAGGAAAAATTTATGTCGCAAGTGAATCCTGAAATTGCAACGCCAAACGCCGCGCCCCTATTTGGCGGGCGAAAACTAACATACGAAGAATTTTTGCGCGAATACGACGGACAATATGCCGAGTATGTTAATAACGAGGTAATTTTACCGATGTCTGTAACTCAAAAACACGATGATTTAACAGGATTTTTTAGAGCAATTTTAAGATTTTACGTCGAAGCAAAAAATCTGGGAAGAATCTGCGGCGAACCTTATCAAATGAAAATGGTTTTAGATGGCGAAACAAAAGGACGCGAGCCGGATACATTTTTCGTTAAAACGGAAAATCTCGACCGCGTGCGCGAACAGTTTTTTGACGGCGCGGCAGATTTGGTTATTGAAGTCGTCTCGCCCGAATCGGTTGTGCGCGACACGCAGGAAAAATTTGAGGAATACGAAGCGGCGGGCGTGAAAGAGTATTGGCTGATTGACCCGAATCGCCGAACGGGAAATTTCTACGGCTTTGATGAAAACGGTAAATATCAGCTTTTGCCGATTTCAGCCGACAGTAAATTTTCGAGCCGCGTTGTTGACGGGCTTTGGATAAAAACAGACTGGCTGTGGCGCGAAGATTTGCCGAATTTGATTGATATTTTGAAGGATTGGGAATTAGTGTAATCAATGAATTTAACCAACGGCAATTACGAGCGACTGGTCGAACAAATCACGGATTTAGTTTTATCCAAACTTGACGGCGCGGACGATTATTGTCCGTCGTTCTGCGCGACGGACGTGCAGCGAATCGTTGACGCGGGCGCATCGCGCATCGGCGTGGTTCTGGGCGAAGGCGGCACGGCGCACGATTGGGCTTCGCTGATTGACCACACGCTTTTAAAGCCCGAAGCGTCGGAGTCCGACATCAGAAAATTATGCGCCGAAGCCGCGCAATTCGGTTTTGCATCGGTTTGTGTTAATCCGAGTTGGGTAAAAAAAGCCGCCGAATTTTTGCGCGGAACAACGGTTCCGGTTTGCACGGTAATCGGATTTCCTTTGGGGGCGACGCTTTCGGATGTGAAAGCATTTGAAGCGCGGCGGGCAATTTTTAACGGCGCGCGCGAGGTTGATATGGTAATCAACATCGGCGCGTTAAAGTCAGGCGACGACTGCGCGGTCGAAGCCGACATTCGCGCCGTGGCGGAAGCCGCGCACGAAAACGGCGTGTTGTGTAAAGTGATTATCGAAACTGCGCTTTTAACGGACGAAGAAAAAGTTCGCGCGTGTCTGGCATCGAAAAACGCGGGCGCGGATTTTGTCAAAACTTCGACGGGTTTTGCAAAAGGCGGCGCAACGGTCGAAGATGTCGCGCTGATGCGCCGCGTTGTCGGTTCAAATCTCGGTGTCAAAGCGTCGGGCGGCGTCAAGGGAATCGAAGACGCGCGGGCGATGTTTGAAGCCGGCGCAACCAGAATCGGCGCATCAGTCGGCGTAAAAATCGCGCAGGAAGCAAGTGGTGTTAAATCTAATATAGCTGTAGGAAGTTATTAAATTATTGTAATAACAAATTGTTTCCTTAGCGAACTTTGCGCCTTTGTGGGAGAAAATGATTTCCCGCAAAGGCGCAAAGTTCGCTAAGAATGAATTACAAAATCAATTCTAAAAGCTAAAGTAAATTTCCTCGCTATTTTCAAAATTCTGATTCTCGCCTTCTTTTTCCACTTTCAAAAAGCCTTGCGCGACATAAAGTTTGACGATTGTTCGGGCATCAACCCGTTGAAATTTATTGGTTAACAAATTCATTCGGTTGAGGTCGGCTTTGCCCAAAAGCTGCATCTGACCGATATAGCGGTAAACCAAAAGGTTTTCCCAACCGCCGCCCGCAACCTGCATCACGAGTTCACCTTTTTTGAAGCTGCGGTTTCTTTTGTTGTATTTGCTTAAAATCGCCGTTGCCTGAACAAAATCGTTAATCTGGTCAACAATCGGGTCGAATAGCCGAAACGCCTGAACGGGTTCGATGACCGCGTAGCCTTTGACGACTTCCATCAAATCATTGATTTCATCTTCGTCTTCGGGAAATTCGTTAATTAACGCTTTTGCATCTTTCATCAAATTCGCCGCCGTTTCTCGATCTTTGTCAATATTCTTTTTGTGAAACTCCATTGCCAGGGCGACCAATTTTTGAATCTGCGTTTTCTTTTTGCTCAAGTTTCCGATAAGCTTTTTTGCTTCTTCGAGTTTGCCGTCTTTGGCAGTGCGGTTGATTTTTGCCGACTCGAATTGTTCGGCTGCGTTTGCCCGCGTTTTTTCGTCGGGAATTTGTTCGATAAGTTTTTTCGCCCGTTCTTCGTCTTCAATCTGCGCGATTTTACGGGTTAAAGACCGATACGCCTGCGCTTTTTCAAATTCGTTGAGTTTCGGAATTTCGGCAAGGATATCTTCGGGCGTGGAATTTGGATTCCAGAGTTTTTCCTGTTGCTGAAACCGCTTTAATTCGGGCGGCAGATTTTTCATCGCTTCGGTTTGTTTCTGTTTGAGAAACGGCACTTTTTCCGGCACAATTTTTTCCAAACTCGGTATTGCTCGAGTCATTGACATCGTTAATTCCAGCGAATTTGCCGGTTGCATAAAAGTGCTTGCAATTTTGTCGGCGAGAGTTTTTAATTGCCCGTCGGTAAATTTGAACTGCTTTTCCTTCGGATTTTTCGGCGCGTTCGGATTGGTGGAGTATTGCAAAAATTGAATCGCCGCACCTAGTTCTTCAGTTTTTTTCGTCAAATCCGTATCGGCGATTTTTCTAATCACGTCGTCCGCCAGAGAAGACGCTTTTTTCTCGTCCTTTTTATTTAATTTTTGAAGCAGAGGCAGAATGTTCCAGGAAACTCCCTTCGCCAAACTGTCTTTGATAAGTTTGATGGCTTTGTCGGGATTTTGCTCGGCGGCGAGAACGGCGAAACGCTGTTCGAGCGCGATTTCTTGGCGGACGCGGTTTTGTTCAGGATTATAATTGAACATTCCGCCTTCCTGTTTGGCGTTCGGTAAAGCGGCTTTCGCCAACGCTTCGGAAACTTTGGCAGGGCGGGTTTGCACCAATAATTCCAAAGCCAAATCCGCGTCGTGCTTAGCAATAATGGGCAAAACTTGTTGGCGAACTCCGCCGTATTCATAGAAAGAAAGATAAGGATCGTCGCTTTCCTTCTTTTCCTTTTCGCTTTCCAAATTAGCGACCAGAATGTCGTCGCCCGCGCTGCGGAATAAATCGCGGGCGCGTTTTTCGTCAAACCGCCAATATAAATCGCCGGCAAGCGCGAAGACGATAGCGCGGTTCGCTGGAAGTTTGAGCGTGTTCGCTTCGCCGACCGCTTGGTCAATCATTTCCAGAGCGCGTTTTTCGAGTTCCTTTTGCGCTTTTTCTTTTTCCGAAGCTGATTCGGTCGGCGAAGTCTGAGAAGGCGAAACGGTAAAAAATGCCAAACTTAAAATAACCAAATAAACAAAACGTCGAAAATACATAGTAGAAACTCCTCTTAACAAGATATATTTTGTTCGATTATCTTAACTCAAAAATATATTTTATAAAAGGATTTCTTGAATTCTCCGTGCGGCTTTTGCGATATATTTATCGAGGCGAAACCTTTTCTCAACCGAGAACGAATAACAAAGTATGATTAGCAAAAAACCGAGCGACATAAAATCAAGCGAAATAACCGACGAGCAAATTTTTCTCAATCGGCGCAACTTTATCCGCGCGGGTGTGCTCGCGGGGACAACTTTAGCGACGGCGGGCGTTTATCGTTTTATCAATCCGCCGCCGCCGAAAGCGGTCGTAACTGCCGAAATTCAAGGTATAACAAAGCCGACGGATTTTAGGACGGAAGAAAAACTTAATACTTTTGAAGAAATAACGAACTACAATAACTTTTACGAATTTTCGACAAGCAAAACCTCTGTTGCCCGACGTGCGGAAAATTTTATAACGCGCCCGTGGACAATTGAAGTCGGCGGACTGGTGCAAAAACCTAAAACTTTCGACATTGAAGAAATTCTCAAATTTTCGCAGGAAGAAAGAATTTATCGCTTCCGATGCGTCGAAGGTTGGTCAATGGTCATTCCCTGGGTCGGTTTTCCGCTCAAAACTTTGCTTGAAAAGGTTGAACCGCTCGGGAAAGCAAAATACGTTGCGTTTCAGACGCTTTACGATTCTGAACAAATGCAGTCGAGTTTTTCGGCGGGCATTGATTTGCCATACGTCGAAGGTTTGCGGCTCGACGAAGCCGTTCATCCGTTGACGATTCTTGCGACAGGACTTTACGGCAAACAAATACCGAACCAAAACGGTGCGCCGCTTCGTCTGGTCGTGCCTTGGAAATACGGTTTTAAGAGCATCAAATCAATCGTGAAAATTACTCTGACTGATAATGAACCGCCAACAACCTGGAACATCGCCGCGCCGCGCGAATACGGATTTTACTCGAATGTTAATCCGAATGTGCGCCATCCGCGTTGGTCGCAGGCGACGGAAAATAGCATCGGCGAATACACACGCCGCGAAACTTTGCCGTTCAACGGTTATCCGGACGAAGTTGCGAAACTGTATGAAGGAATGGATTTGAAAAAGGATTTTTAGAAGGCAGAAATCAGAAATCAGAAATCAGAAATCAGAAATCAGAAGTCAGTATAAGTTTTCAAATTTCTATCTTCTATCTTCTATCTTCTATCTTCTGTCTTCTGTCTTCTGTCTTCTATTTATGAACGACGTAAAATTTAATAAAATTATAATCTTCATCAACAGCCTCGTGCCGCTTGCGCTGCTTGCTTGGGACGCGTCGCGCGGAAACCTGGGCGCCAATCCGGTTGAGTTTTTCCTCCGCACGACCGGCGTTTTGACGCTCATTTTTCTGCTGGTAACGCTTTCGATTACGCCGCTTCGCAAATATTACGGCTGGAATCAACTGATAAAATTTCGGCGAATGTTGGGGCTTTACTCTTTCTTTTACGGTTTTCTGCATTTGATAACTTACAGTATTTTCGATAAAAGTCTGAGCGTTTCGGCGATTGCCGGCGACATCTGGCAGCGTCCGTTTATCGCGGTTGGAATGTTCGCATTTTTTCTACTCATTCCATTAGCGATTACTTCAACCAGTGGAATGATAAAGCGGCTGGGCGGTAAAAATTGGCAGAAACTTCACCGCCTTACTTATCTGGCGGCGATTGGCGGAGTCGTCCATTTTTGGATGATTGTTAAATCAGACGTTTTTTACCCGCTTCTTTTTGGAATAGTTTTGGCAGGTTTGCTCGTGTATAGAATTTACCTGGCTTACGAAAAACCGAATTTACAAAGTGAAAAGTGAAAAGTGGAAAGTATGAAATCGTTCTTCACTTTTCACTTTTCACTTTTCACTTTATTTACCTTTTCTTAATCGGCGTAACTTGGTCGAATGTGCGTCGGAAATCTTCACCGCTCATTGAAACGGTTTTGCACATCTCGAAAAGTCTTGAGCGAAGGCGAACCCCGACTCTGTCTTCCAGCGTTTCATCCTTTTCCGCGCGCCGTTCATCCAAATAATTTGTCGTAAAAATTGTGAGTTTTTTGTCGTTGTAGCGCATATTGATGATATGCGCCATTGTGTCGCGCACCCAATCGGTCGGTTTCGACGCGCCGATTTCATCGAGAACTAAAACTTCCGCGTCGAAAACAGGCTGCAGAACTTTCAGTTCGGAAGTTTGCGAAACCGTGTTGTAAGAATCTTGAATGCCTTTCAGAAGCGCGCCGAATTCGTAAAACAAACAATTAAAGCCGCGCTCGGTTAAACTTTTCAAAATCGAAACCGCCAAATGAGTTTTGCCAACGCCTACGGTTCCCATCAAAAGAAGTCCGCGTTCAATCGCCGGATACTCCATCGCCAGGCGCGAAGAATAACGAAAAGCGCGGTCTTGCGACGGATTTAAAACCCGGTAACTGTGAAAATGGCAATCCGTATAGCGTTTCGGAATTCTGGCTTTTTCAATCAAATTTGAATGCGATTTCTGCTTGCGGCATTTGCACGGACGCGCTCCCTTGCCCGCGACTATTTCCATTCCCGAACCGTAACAGAGCGGACAAACTTCCGGCTCCTCAGTTGTATCGGGCGCGTCGTAGAATTCGCGTTCCGGCGGCGCAGCTTGCGCCAAATTCGGCACGGCAAACAGCGGATGAATTTTCGCAGTTTCTTGTGGCATGCAGTCGAAAAAATTGTAACCCTAATTAAACCTTGTTTTGTGTGTGGTGAACTTGAAAGCTCTAAAGCTGAATGGATTATAACACCGAAAAAAATGATTTCAAGTTTTTTTTTGGTATCTAAAACATAATAAACATCGCGCTTCTACTATCTTCTGAAAATCGAAAAAAGCCAAGTTGATGAAAATACACGACTTAGGATTTAACAAAAAATTCATATTAAACAATTTTTTTTAAGTAAGTTAGATTCTTATGCTTTCAGCTTGTGGTATATTAAAATTTCTCTGACAAGGGTTTATATTATGAGTCTTCTACGCAGTTTATTAATTCGCTTCGGCTTGATAGATTTGAAAGCCGACCGCAATCCGATAACAGTTTTTCTGCTCGATGATGATAAAAGGAGACATCGCTGGTTTGAAAAAAGGTTTGCCGGCGACGAACTCGACATCGCCGAGACAGTTGACGAAGCCAAAGAATTCCTCGAGCAATACGTCTACGACGCAATCTTTCTCGACCACGATTTGCTTCCGCACCATTACGAATCGAATGACCACGACGATTTTGCCAACACGGGTTACGCGATTACCGAATGGCTCAGCGAAAACAAAGATTTGCAACGCTCCGCAACTTTTGTCGTCCACACGCGCAACGCCGACGGTGCATATAAAATGGTTGAAAAACTGCGCGATTCCGGCAGACAAGCCGAATATGTCGCGTTTCCGCTGCTCGACTTAAAGATAAAAAATTACTGGAAAAGATAAAAGTGAAAAAGTGAAAAAGTGAAAGAGTGAAAAAGTAGATTGACGTTCCTCAAATAACTTTTTCACTCTTTTACTTTTCGCCTTTTTCACTTTTAGTCGCCCGTCATCGTCGCCGGTTGTTTGCTCGTTAATTCGCGCCAAGAAATCGATTCGCTTCCGTCATCCAATCTAACCATCGAAATTGCGCCGGGTGCGGGACAAACCAAATAACAAAGATTGCAGCCGACGCATTCGGGTTCGTCCACAATCGGAAACCGCAGCCCGTCAATTTCCGTGAAATCAATACACTGATGCGCTCCGTCTTCGCAGGCGATATGGCATAAATTGCAGCGAATACAACTATCAAAGTTGACGCGGGCGACGGTTTTATATTTCAAATCGAGATTTCCCCAATCGGTTACGCGATTGACGGATTTGCCGATGATGTCATTAACCGATGCAAAACCTTTTTCATCAAGGTAATTATTCAAACCGTCAATCATATCTTCGACGATTCGATAACCGTAATGCATCACGGCGGTGCAAACTTGGACGTTTGACGCGCCGAGAAGCAAAAATTCCACCGCGTCGCGCCAAGTGTTAATTCCGCCGATGCCGCTAATCGGGATATTTATTTCCGCATCTCGCGCCAATTCCGAAACCATATTTAAGGCAATAGGTTTAACGGCAGTTCCGCAATAACCGCCGTGCGCCGTCATTCCGTTGACGTTCGGATAAGGAATCATCGTATCAATATCAACGCCCATTACCGAGTTGATTGTATTTATCAAAGAAAGCGCGTCCGCGCCGCCTTTCGTTGCGGCTCGTCCCGGCGGAATGATATTTGTAACATTCGGCGTGAGTTTGACGATGACGGGCAAATTTGAAACTTCCTTCACCCATTCCGTTACCATACAAGTATATTCGGGAACTTGCCCCATCGCCGCGCCCATTCCGCGCTCCGACATTCCATGCGGGCAGCCGAAGTTTAATTCAAAACCGTCGGCGCCCGTGTCCTGCGCCCGTTTGACAATCTCGTGCCAAGCCTCGCGTTTCGATTCGACCATCAAAGAAACAATCACGGCGTTGTTCGGGTATTTCTTTTTGCACTCGTAAATCTCTTTCAAATTCACGTCGAGCGGTCGGTCGGTAATCAGTTCGATGTTATTCAAGCCAATCATTCTGGTCGCGCCGTTATCGAGCGCGGCGAGACGCGAGCAGACATTAACAATCGGCTCGCCCAAAGTCTTCCAAACCGCGCCGCCCCAGCCCGCGTCAAACGCCCGCTCGACCATCGAACCCATATTCGTCGGCGGCGCGCTCGCCAGCCAGAACGGATTCGGCGATTTGATGCCCGCAAAATTTACACTTAAATCTGCCATAGTTTTTATAGTTTAGCCGCGGATTTACGCGGATGATACGGATAAAAAATCGCTTCTTTACTCGTTCAATAAATCTGATAAACTCGTATTTTTTTCAGTAACCCAATCAAGTCCAACACCAAAGCCCCAACCAAAAGCAACGTCTAAATCAAGTTCTTGTGAAATAATTTTTCTCAATCTGCTGAATGAATATGTATTATTTTCACCTTGCCTTTTTAGGCAGTTAATTCCTAAATTTACAATTTCCGCAGAGATTCTTAAATCATCTTTACCAAACCCTTTTTCCATTGCAGGTTTAAAGAATACTTTGTCGCCTACCTTTAGTTTTTGAGTATCGAAAAGGATTCTGAAAATAGATTTGGCTCTTTTTCGATTTTTACTTTTACTCTCTACTGTAATATTTTCTTCAGGAATAATGAATGATTGTGCCAAAAATTCATTTCCAATTTCGTCTTTGAAATAATTAAAAGTGACCGCATTGATATTGACCGAGTAAGGTTCATTTGAAAGGTAATTTATTATTCTCACCGTTGAATCATCTATTTCTGAGCCAACAATTAACATTTTGTGGTCAGAATTAAATTCAATTTCTTCCGCATCAGTATTAAAAGTAGCGGAAAAAAGTTCACCAATATCTTTTATTTCTGATTTGCCGTATTTGTTCAAAATATTATTAAGTTCATCATAATCAAGCTCTTTTATCCATGTAGCATAATCGAGAGCTTGGGCAATTACTTCTCTATAAGTTTTGTCTCGTTTGAGTTCAATAATAATTAAATCACCAACAGAATTAAGAGCTAAGATGTCAATTATCTTTCCATAAGGAGTTATTACTTGGCTTCCGATAACAACTAAATTCGTTGAGAGTATAGAAATATCTTCTAACAACCATTTCTCAAGCCTTTTTTCATAATCAAGTCTATCTTTGTCTATTTGCTTTATTTTGTCAGAGTCAATTTTCCAGAGCTTTATTTGTTGCATATGTCTCCGTCATTTCATCGCAAATCAAAGGTTTTTGATAATTAAACCGTCTCAAGTTTTTCCTTCAAAGCCCGCAAAAATTCTTCGTTGTTTAAAAGACCATTTTCGACGCTCGCTTTTTCCTGTAAATCGGTTTCCATTGTTTTCCGCAACTCATTATTGATTTGCGTTTGATACGGCGCGGCGTGCGGCGGTTCGGCGCGTTTTTTGAAATACTCCAAAACATCGCCGTCAAGATAAAGCGATATTTTTATCTTACAGTTTTTAAGTTTGGTGGCATTCGGCTTGGCTTTGAAACTTCCGCGCGGCAGGCGTTTCATTTTATCAAGGTGCAAATCCAATTCATCTTCAGTCAAGTCTTCCTCTTTTTCAGTCTTTGTCAGCATACATTTTCTCCATTTTCCGGCTTGCTTTTCGGGCGGAAATAATTCGGCAGTTTTCACCCCGAAATGTAAAAGAAATAAAAACCAATCCTAATTCGCACATTCCAATTAGGGCATAGCGCGTTTCGTTTTCGTCGCTGTGTACTGCATCTTCAAGCGGAATTGCCAAATCGTCATCAAACGCTTCGACGGCTTTTTCAAAACTAATACCACGCTTTTTTATGTTTTCAAAATTCTTATTTTCATCCCATTCAAATTCCATTTTCAATTATACCGACAAGTATAGACATATCAAGAAATTTTTATGAAAAACCGGCGAATTTTACTTGTTCACCTGTCAAAGTCGAATGAATGCCTTGCGCCGCGAGTTTTCCCATTTGCGAAGCGTCAACCGCTTCCGCGCCGCCGTTGACGCAATCGCCGCCCGCGAAGATTTTCGGGTTTGATGTTTGCATCAATTCATTGACGACGACGCGACCTTTTTCGTCGGTTGCAACGCCGGCGACCGATTCAAAAAATGAATGTTGTTTTTGCTGTCCGATAGCTTTGATAACCATATCGCACGGAATATCAAAAATTTGATTCGAACCGTCCGTTTTCTGACAGCGCAACGCCGAAACAGAATTGTCGCCGACGATTTCAATCGGCGCGGTTTGCCAAACAAATTCAACCGCGTCCTTTTTCGCCAATTCGTATTCGTACGCGTAAGCTGAAATGTCTTTTTCCGTGCGGCGGTAAATCATTAAAACTCTTTCCGCGCCCAATCGTTTGGCTTGCGTGACGGCATCAATCGCCGTGTTGCCCGCGCCGACGACCGCGACTGTTTTTCCGAGCGGAACGCGTCTCCAATCGCGCGTTTTGATTTGTTCGATAAAATCCAGCGCGTCTATTACGCCGTTTAAATTTTCTCCCGAAACGTTCAGTCGGTTGGTTGCGCCGAGTCCGATGCCCAGGAAAAGCGCGTCGTGTTGATTTTGTAACTCTTCAAATGAAACATCGCGCCCGATTTCCGTATTTAATTTGAATTCAACACCAAGTTTCGCAACCTGCTTGGCTTCTTCCACCGAAACCGTTTGCGACATTTTGTATTCCGCCATTCCGTAAGTGTCGAGTCCGCCGGGCAGAGATTTTTTATCGAAAATCGCAACCTTGTAACCGAGCCTTGCCAAATAAGTCGCGCACGAAAGTCCCGCCGGACCCGAACCGATGATGCCGACGGATTTGCCGTTCGGCGCACCCGCTTTGAAAATTTCCTTTTCGTTCCGCATCGCGTAATCGGTCGCGTAACGTTGCAGCCGACCAATTTGAATCGGCGCATCCATTAAAGTTTTCTCGACGCACGCGCCTTCGCACAAAACATCTACGGGACAAACCCGGGCGCAAGTCGCCCCAATCGGATTCGCGTCGAAAATCACCCGCGCCGAACCCAAAAGATTTCCCGATGCGATTTTTTTGATAAAAGACGGAACGTCAATATGCGTCGGGCAAGCGTGAATGCAAGGCGCGTCATAGCAATAAAGACAGCGATTCGATTCGAGAACGGCTTCGGCTTCGTTAAGCGGTGGCGCGATTTCGCGGAAGTTGCGTTCAATTTGTTCGATGTTAATGGGTGAATCGTGTATTAATGACATAATTTTCACTAAATTTCGGCATCGGCTTCAATCTCAATCAGCATTTCCGGGTCGATCAATTTTGAGACTTCAACCATTGTTATGGCGGGCATAATCTCACGGAAAAATTCACCGTGCGCTTTGCCGTATTCTTCCCAACGCGAAATATCCGTTACAAACATCCGAGTCCTGACGATATGTTCAAGTCCCGCGCCGGATGCGTGCAAAGCCCGCTCGATATTCTTGATAATTTGCACCGTTTGCGCGTAAGCATCATTGATGCCGACGATATTGCCGTTCTCATCGGTCGCGGTTGTACCTGTTACATAAATCCGATTGCCGACACGCACCGCGCGGGAATAGCCGACGACCCGTTCCCATTTCATTCCCGACGAGTATTTTTGTCTCTCCTGCATTTTATTGATGGTAAAAACGAATAACCTTTCACTATTCGTTTTTCGATATTCACTTTTATTTTTCCTAATTCGCCACTATTCGCTCGCAAGAATCCGGTCATCCGTCTCTAAAAACTAACCGGAGTTTCGCGATTTCTAACTTCGGATACTCCAAGGAATCCATCGCGGGACTGTTTTGCAATAATTTTGATATGATTCGCCGAATTTCCGTCTCAATATCGGTTCTTCGTAAAGAATAATAAAGAGGAAAAAGAAAGCGAATACAATGGATGTGTATTCTAATAGTCGCAATGATTCAAAAAACAATCCCTCGCCGAGAAGTATTGATAAAATCCCGACATACATCGGATTTCTGACAAAACGGTAAAGCCCGCGCACGACAAGTTCTTTCGGCGGGTCAATCGGAGCCGGCGTTCCTCTACCGACAAAGGTGAAATCCCAAGCGCACCAAAAATAAATCGCTACGCCGACTAAGAAAATAAAAATCCCAACGTATCGGAAAACGCCGAGTTGAATCTGCGACGGGACAAAGCGTGAAGACAGCAACCAAAACGGCACTAAAACCGTCACCGTTCCCGGCACAAGAAACGTAAAAATTATTGTCTTCAGCAAAACCATCACTCCATCTCCGAACTCCTAATCCGCCACGATTTGCCCGTAAGCATCGGGGCGGCGGTCGCGGAAAAACTGCCAAGTGTTTCGCACCTCACGAATCATATCAAAATTCAAATCGGCAACAACCAACTCGTCTTTATCACGCGCAGCCTCAGCGACAATTTGTCCGCGCGGGTCGCAGAAATAACTTTGCCCGTAAAATTCGCCGATGTTCCAAGGCGCTTCGTAACCGACGCGGTTGATTGCGCCGACAAAATAACCGTTGGCGACGGCGTGCGCGGGCTGTTCTAATTTCCAGAGATATTCCGAAAGTCCGGCGACGGTTGCCGACGGATTAAAGATAATTTCCGCTCCGTTCAAACCCAAACAGCGCGCGCCTTCGGGAAAATGGCGGTCGTAACAGATATAAACGCCGATGCGGGCAAACGCCGTGTCGAAACACGGATAGCCGAGATTGCCGGGACGGAAATAAAATTTCTCCCAAAAGCCCGGATTGACGTGTGGAATATGGGTCTTGCGATATTTACCTAAATACTTTCCGTCGGCGTCAATCACTGCCGCAGAATTATAATAAATGCCCGACATTTCTTCCTCGTAAATCGGCACAATCAAAACCATTCCCGTTTGCTTTGCTACGTCTTGCATCATTTTGACGGTCTTGCCGTCGGGAATTTTTTCAACCGCTTCATACCAGCGCGTCTGCTGTTCGGCGCAAAAATAAGGCGTGGTAAAAATCTCCTGAAAGCAAAGCATCTGCACGCCTTGTTTGGAAGCGTCTTCAACCATTTTCATTTGGTGGTCTAAGTTTGCTTTTTTGATTTCCTCAATCGGCGCATCGGTCGGCGCAACATTCGCGGCTTGAATAAGCCCACATTTTATTATTCTTGACATAAATTTTCCTCTTTTATTTTTAGCCGCGGATTAACGCAGATAACGCGGATAAGATTTCAATTTTTATTCAACTTTCCGACAATAAATTTGCTATCAATGATTTATTATTTGTCTGCTGCTTTTTGCGCTGATTGTCAAAAGCCAATCTTTTAAATTCAGGACGTTGACCGAAATTTAACAACAATCCAACTTCAATCTCTGTCGCCCGAAGATAGTTTAATAATTGTGCCTTGTGTGCATCTTGGATTGTCCGAACCGCTTTTAGTTCAATAATCACAGAATCTCCTACAATCAAATCAGCCACAAAGTCTCCAATCTTTTTCCCGCGAAACCAAACAGGAATCGGAATTTGTTGCCCAACCTTTATTCCTTTTTCCGTTAACGCAATTAGCAAAGCATTTTCATAGACAGATTCCAAAAAGCCAAATCCAAGCTCGTTATAAATTTCATAAAATGTGCCGATTATTTTATCGGTCAAATCACGATGTTTTAATGAGTCTTCCATATCTTTTTCAGCCGCGGATTAACGCGGATGACGCGGATTTGAAATCATTTTTAATCTGTTAAAATTTAATTCACCATCCTAACGAATCCATTTTACCTTTTGATTTTATCCGCGTCATCCGCGCCAATCCGCGGCTAATTTTCTTAGCTCATCCAATTAATTCCCGCTTCTGGATTCCATTTCGTCGTTGTTTTCTTTAATTTTGTCCAAAATTCAATTGAGCTTTTGCCCGTAATGTCGTTTGCGCCGAAACGCGATTCGTTCCAGCCGCCGAATGAAAAAGGCTCGCGCGGGACGGGAACACCGATGTTCACGCCAATCATTCCCGCGCTGGCGTGTTCCATCACATAACGCGCCGCGCCGCCCGATTGCGTGAACACGGAAGCGGCGTTGCCGTATGGATTTTTGTTTTCGATGGCGATTGCGTCGTCCAGAGTTTCGGTTCGCATAATCGAAATCACGGGACCGAAAATCTCTTCGGTGGCGACGGACATTTCCGGTTTGACGAAATCAATCACGGTCGGTCCGACATACGTTCCGTTTTCCTTACCCGCGACAACCGCGCCGCGTCCGTCAACTAAAATTTTCGCGCCGCCGCGTTCTGCTTCCGAAATGTAATTTTCGATGCGTTCCTTCGCCGCACGGGAAATTACTGCGCCGAGATTTATGCCCGGCACGACTTTTCTGGCTTCGTCGCAAATACGTTCGATAATCGGATTGACATCGCCGACCGCGAGCATCGCCGAAGCCGCCATACAACGCTGTCCGGCGCACCCCGACATCGAAGCCGTGACGTTCGTCGCTGTCATCGAAGGATTTGCGTCGGGCAAAACGAAAAGATGATTTTTCGCGCCGCCGAGCGCAACACATCGTTTCAAATTATGCGTACTTTGCTGATAGACGAGTTTGGCGACTTTGGTTGAGCCGACAAAACTGACGGCTTCAATCGAAGCGTGAGCGCAAATGCCTTCGACAATTTCCTTGCCGCCGTTGATGACATTGAAAACGCCGTCGGGAAGTCCTGCTTCCTTCAAAAGCTCCGCCATTCTTTGAACGGATAAAGGCACGAGTTCCGAAGGCTTCATAATCATCGTGTTGCCCAACACGAGCGCGTTTGGCATCGTCCAATTCGGCACCATCAGCGGAAAATTAAACGGTACGATTGAGGCGACCACGCCAAGCGGAAAATGTTCGGTGCGGCATTCTACGCCTCGACTGACTTCCAAAATTTCGCCCGAAACAAGCTGCGGCATCGAACACGCAAACTCGGTCAACTCGATGCTTTTTTCGACCTCCGCTTTTGCTTCGTCCCAAGTTTTGCCGTTTTCTTCAGAGACGAGTTCGGTCAATTCATCAAAATTCTTTTCGAGCAAATATCTATAGCGAAAGAACACTTGAACGCGCTCTTTAATCGGCGTTTTGCTCCACGAATCAAACGCATTTTTGGCGGATTCGACCGCTGCGTTTAATTCGTCAATCGTTGACATCGGAACTGCCGACAACAAATTTCCGTCAACCGGCGAAACCACGTCCAAACTTTCCGTCGAAGTGCTTTCGACAAATTGCCCGTTATAATAATTTTTAACTATTTTGTATTTCATAAATTTAATTTTTGCCGCGGATTTGTGCGGCAAAATTTTTTAATAATTATTCGGATTTTCAATGGTCAGACTTTCCGCTTGTGCAACCTTATTCAATTCATCGTCAGCCGAAACGAAAACGAGCGCGGGCAGATTTCTCGATAAACGGTCTTGATTTGTCAGTAAAGCACAAGCGAGTTGAACCGAATCGTAACCACGCAAGGCGTGAATGTCGGCCAACCGCACGGCTTCCCGAAAAATCGCGTCGGTCAACTTCACTTGAAAAATGTTTCGGTCAAAAACGCGCTGCCAACGAGCAATAGCCTTGGTCGCATAATCGGCAGTCAGAGTTTTGCCTTTTCTTCTGCGGGAAAGAGCCGCGCAAACTTCGACTTCCGTGATTCGCGCCGCGTAAATTAGATTTTTTGCCGAAGGTCGCATTAAATCGAGAACAAAGTTTGTGCCTTTCTCTTTGGCAAAACGCTTGACGGTTGCCGAACTGTCGAAATAATATGCCGCCATCAAATTCTCTCTCTGATTATTTGCTCCGATAAAGGTTCACCTTCAAATTCAATCGGCTCGATCTCGGCAAACTCTTCATCGGTTTCATCGCACGGCGGAATTTTTTCGATTGCGCCTTTTTGTAAAAGATACTCGGCAAATTCTTTTTCGCGTTGTTCCAAATCGTCTTTGTCAAGCAGTTGGTTCACGCCTTGCGAAACTTTTTGAATTTCGCCCAAAGGCAATTTTTGAATTTCTGTTAAAATCTCTGTCGGTGTCATTTTTACCTCACTTTGAACTACATTTTACGCTATTTTTCTTCTGGAGGGAACGCTTTCATCAAAACCCAATGCACGAAAAACGAAACACCGAAGCCGACAAACCATGCGTAATCATACAAAAATCTGAGAGTCGGAATTATGAGTCCAATCCACGCGAAAAAGCAACCCAAAAGTGTGGCGATAACCGCCCGCCAATTCCAGCCGCTCGCATAACGGTAAACGCCTTTCGTGCGATACAAATCGCCGAGATTCAAATTCTTGTTTCGGATAATCCAATAATCGGCAATCAAAACTCCGGCAATTGAGCCGAGTCCGCCCGAATAACCGAGCAGCCACGAGAAAATATAACCGCTTGGGTCAGCTAATAATTTCCAAGGCTGCATCAAAATTCCGACGATTCCAGTTATCAAACCGCCCGTGCGAAAAGAAATCCATTTTGGAAAAGCGTTGGCAAAATCATTGGCTGGGGAGACGACGTTTGCCGCAATGTTGACCGACAATGTTGCGACGACAATTGTGAACATCGAAACGGCAACGACGAGCGGCTGTGAAAATTGCCCGACCAATTTCACCGGATCCCAAAGCTCGTCCGGTTTCATCTGCGGAAACACGACAACTGCCGCCGAAGTTATCAAAATTCCCATCGCGGCGAAGATAACCATCGTCGTCGGCAAAGCGACGGTTTGCCCGACGACTTGCTCGCGCTGGCTTTTTCCAAAGCGCGTAAAGTCCGGCATATTCAAAGAAAGCGTCGCCCAGAATCCAATCATCGCCGTCAAGCTGGGAATAAAAATCTTCCAGAATTCGCCCGGCGTTTGAAACTTTCCGGGTTCGTTCAATAAAAATCCAACGCCGCCCGCTTGATACAAAATCCACGCGAGCAGCACGGCGGTCATCACCAACACGAACGGCGCAGCCCAATTTTCGACGTGCCTCAACAAATCCATTCCGCGATAAATAATAAAAATATTCATCGCCCAGAAAATCAAAAACGAAAGCCATTCGGTCAGCGTGTGTCCGCCGATTGCGCCGCCGAGCGCGGTTTGCCAACCGGGAATTATCGCAGCGAAAAATGTGTGGATTGCCTGTCCGCCAATCCACGCCTGAATCCCGAACCAGCCGCAAGCGACAATCGCGCGCATAATCGCTGGAAGATTCGACCCGTAAGTGCCGTAAGCGGCGCGCGCAAAAACCGGAAACGGAATGCCGTATTTCGTTCCCGGATGCGAGTTTAATAAAATCGGCGCAAGCACAATCACATTGCCGAGCAAAATCGTAATCAACGCTTGCCACCAATTCATTCCCGCCGAAATCAAACCCGACGCCATCATATAAGTCGGAATGCAGTGCGCCATCGAAATCCACAGCGCGGCGTAGTTATACGTCGTCCAATTACGATTTTCGACGGCGACGGGCGCGAGGTCTTCGTTGTAAAGCGGCGACGTTTGGATTGACTGCAGCGCTTCCGGCTGCAATTCGATTCGCCCGTCGGCGTGTTGGATTGTTTCGCTCATAACTTTTAATTGTCGCTTATTTCCGTTCGTTCACAGGTAAAATTTATGACTGCTTTCACGAATTTCCGTTTTGTTGCTTTCGGTTTAGAAATAAACAATCATCTTAATTTCCCGGTGTGTATTTCTTGTCAACGTGATTTTTTAATTGAGCCGGATAAAAATACACTTCGCGCAAATCGCCTTTACTGTAACGCAAGGCTTGGTCGTTGAAATGCGGTGATTTTGGATCGCCGCTTTCGCCGCCGGCGGTTACGGCTTTGGCGCGAACCTTTTTGCCGAACTCGACGACGGCGACAAAACTGTTGCCGCTCGTGCCGTACCATTTCTTTGTGTTTTTGGTCGGCGACGCGCCGAACGACGCTAAAGAACCCCAATTCCCAGAAGTAAATCCGACCGCGATACTCGGCGCGGCGTCGCTGAAAGGATGCACAATATCTCCGTTCAATCGCTGGAAACGATTTATCTCGCCCCACTTGGTTCGCCAATTTCCGAAATCCGCCGTCAGTTTTTCCGAAGCGCGCGTCAGCGCTTGGAGCATCTGGGTTTGCGTTGCTTTCGCCAAGACGTTTTCCTGTGACGGAACGACCGGACTCGGACCGAGTTCGCGGAGAACCTCGGTTCCCCAGAATACTGCCAGAGACGTTGCGACCGAATCGGTTGACCAGCGCAGATTCCATTCTCGCAAAACGCTGATTTGGTCTTTCAATTTCGCTTTTAACCGATTTTCCGAAGGTAGTTTATCCCAAGCCGACACGAGCGCCGGAACGGTTTTTTCAAACCACGGAAGATAACTGTCATAAGCGGCTTCCCGCAATTTGTCGAGCGTGAAATCCTTTCGATTTTCAAGAACTTTTATCGCGTGCAGACCGCGCGCCGATTCGATGCCGTTGTCAACGTATTTCGGAAAATCCGCCTGTTTCAAGCTGCTCGAACCGGCGGCTGACCAAGGCGAGTTGTTGCTGTTATAAACCCAGCCGCTCGTCGGATTTATCAGATTCGGCGATTCTTCAAACGTCAATAAACCTTTCCAATCGCTTTCGACGTCGCTTCCGTTAACGGGTTTCGTCCAATCGAATTTCGGATTGCGGCGCGGGATGAAATTGGCGTGAAAATAAGCGATATTTCCGTCCGCGTCGGCGTAAATCGTGTTGTTTGATGAATTTGAATGCAATTCAAAATTTTGCCGGAACTCCTTGTAATTTTTCGCTTTCGTTCTGGTAAAAGATTGAGTCAGAGCCTTTACCGGCTCGTTCATCAAGCCGACGGTTATCCAATCCCCGGACGCTTCGTCTCGTCTGACAACCGCGCCGTGATGCGTGCGGTAAATTGTGAACGTCCGCTCCGCCATCCCGTTTGCAGTTTTATACGGCACTTTGACGACCGAAGCGAGCATCGGTCTTTCTTCTTTGCCGAATTTGTAAAAATATTTATCGCCCTTTCTTGCAACCGTCTCGCGCCATTCGTCAATTGCGTCAACGGCGCTCGAAGTATGCATCCAGCCGAGGCGTTCGTTAAAACCTTGATAAATAAAAATCTGTCCCCAAGTCGCCGCGCCGTAAGCGTTTAGACCTTCGCCGCTCGTCACCTGTAATTCCGAGCGAAAGAAAAACGAAGTGTGCGGATTAATCAGCAGCAGAGCGTTTCCCTCGGTCGTATTTTGCGGCGCGACGGCGATTCCGTTCGAGCCGCTCGGTTCGGCGAGAAAATCGGGCTTTTCCAAACTGACAGCCTGTTTTTTAGAGTCATAAAACGCCTGAAGCCGCGCGAGACTGATTGTTTCAATGTCGCCGCCGATGCTGCCTTCCGTAAACGAAAGCGCCATCCAAGGCTCGAATTTCGTGATAACTCGCGGCTTAACCTGCGGATGTCTCAGTAGATAAAAATTCAAACCGTCAGCCCAAGCCGTCATCAATTTTTGCAGCCACGCGGGGCTTTCCGCGAATTTCTTCTTTAAATCTTCCGGCTGGACGAAGATTTTCATTCGCAAATCGCGCCAGATGGCAGATTCGCCTTCCGCTTCGGCAAACCGTCCCATCGCGTTCAGATAATTAGTCTCGACGCGGTTGAAATCGTCTTCCGCCTGAGCGTAAATCATACCGAAAATCGCGTCAGCGTCAGTTTTGCCCGAAACGTGAGCGATGCCCCAATCGTCGCGCACGATGGAAACATTTTTTGCCTGCCGTTCCCAACGTAATATTTCCGATTGACTCGCGCCGCAAACCGGAATCCATAGAAGAAAGGAAAGTAAAATAAACGAATACTTATGACGTTTTTGAAGAAAGTTTGCTTTTATCATAAAGATATTCTACCCGAAAATATGCTAGATTATTTGGTTCCTCGTCGGCATTAGATATTCACGCAAGGTCCGCGCTTCAAAAACTGTCCGTCGTCCGCTTTTCCTTTATGTTCGCCGTTTTCGATGACGGCAGTGTTTAAATTCTGCGGCTCGCAAATTCTTAACTTGCCTGCCGTTTGATTGCAAACTTTTGCGGTTTATTCGCAGATAATATTCGCGTGTCGCGCCGTTAAAAGCCATTTTCCGCCGCGCTTCATCCAGATATTAGTGTAACGGCGCTTGATAGTTTGACCTTTTTGCGGCGAATTTTCACCCGTCACGATTGTTTCGCGTCCCATTGTGATGACGGTTTTTTCGTAAATCAAAACCGCCTCCGTTTCACGCACGAACGAGGCGTAGTTAATGACACCTTTGCGAATCAATTCCTTGACGCCTTCATTTCCTTTAACAATTTCGTTGCGCGGGCTGTTGGTCGTAAAATCTTCGGCGGTAATTTTCTCTAAAGTCTCGAAATCTTTTTTCTGAATGGCTTCGGCTTCGGCAAGGTCAAGGCGGCGAATTTCCTCTTCGAGTGCATTTTTCTGTTTTTTCGCATCCTGCGCCGAAACGAGAGCAGGATACAAAATCAAAACTGAAATCAGAAACAGAAATAACTTTGTTTTCATCTTATTTCCTCCTAAATCTTGACGCATTCGCCGCGCTTCAAAAATTGCCCGTCGCCTTGCTTTTCTTATATGCTCGCCGTTTTCAATCACGACGCGCCCGCAAAACGGCGGATTCGTTCCGCGTCGGTCGAAACCTCAAAGGGCAAAATTTTCAGTGCGGCGAAACGTCCCAATTTAGCTTCTTCCGCCAAATAAACTTCGCCTATTCCTCCCGCGCCGAGCGGTTTTACGATTCGGTAACGACCGAGCGAAGAATCAGCTTCTAAATTATTTGTCGTTTCATCCGCCATTTTTTCAGCATTAGATATTCACGCAACGTCCCGCGTTTCAAAAATTGCCCGTCGCCCGCTTTTCCTTTTATAAACCTAATAAAATCTTCAAACGGTCTTCGACGGCATTGACGGTTGGCGGGGAAACTTTACCTAATTTTTTTATCAACCGAGCGGTTGAAATCGAGCGCACGTCTTCGCATTTGACGAAACTTTTCAAGCTCAAGCCGCCTTCGGGCGGATTGATTTCAACGTGAAGCGGAATGCCTTTCGTTTTGGAAGTTACCGGAATGACGACAACGAGTTCAGCCGCGCCGTGATTAAAAATATCAACTGAAACGATTAAAGCCGGACGAGTTCCGGCTTGTTCGCGTCCTTCGGTCGGACTCAGGTTGACTAACCAAATTTCGCCGCGCGACGCTTTTGTCATTCCGGTTCAACTCCGTCCGCCAAGGTGTTTTCCCAAAGCTCGCGTTCTTTCATTTCCTCTTTCCACCCTTTTTTATTTGCTTTCAGCATCGAAAAAGCCTCGTTCGTCGCTTCCAGCATTTTGTGGCGGCGCAAATCTTCAATCGCCTGGTCAATCACCGATTGCATTGACTGACCTTTTTCCTGCGACAAAGATTTCAAAATTTGATACGACTGCGAACTGATTCTGACATTTACACTTTGCATAAAAACCTCAATTTCAACTTATAAAACGTAAATGATTTTGTCAACAAATTTGTCAACAGTAATGTGTTTAAATTTTTACACAAGTTCCGCGTTTCAAAAATTGCCCGTCGCCTTGCTTTCCTTTGTGCTGAATTGTTTCAGAGTTTTCTGTCATAAAGTTATCTTGCCCGCGTCTTTTTTATCAAAAGGAAAATCGGGTAGCTTGTCGCCAATGCCACAATCGCGTAGAGGCTGTTACTCAAATTGCTGACAATATAGCCGAAGAAAAGCAGAATCGCCGCCAGCAGCATAACGAGCGGCGCGAACGGATAACCCCAAGCGCGAAACGGGCGCGGCAAATCCGGCTCGCGTCGCCGCAAAAGAAAGAGCGAGCCAATCAGCAAAATTGTGTTTGTCACGGCGAAAAATTCGGTGACTGCCAGCAGTATTTCAAATGTTCCGATTGTTATTAAGATAATCGCGGGCAGTACGGTCATCAATAACGCAAAAACCGGTGTTCCGCCTTTGTTGACTGTCGCGGCTTTGTCCAAAAACAATCCGTCGCGCCCAAGTGCCAGTAAAGTTCGCGGCGTGAACATCAAATTCGCGTTGATGATGCCGATTATTGAAAGCAGTGCCAGCACGGTTATAATTTGCCCGCTTCGCTCGCCGAAAATCAGATTCATCGCATCTGCGCCCGCAAATTTTGAAGCTGCCATTTGCGATAAAGGCAAAACGTAAAGCAAAGCCAGATTGACCAGCAGATAAATGGCGATAATCAGCGCAATTCCGCCGAACATCGAACGCGGAATGTTTTGTTCGGGATTCGTATCTTCTTCGGCAAAATAAACTGCCGAATTCCAGCCCGCATAAGTTCCCAACACGAGTTGAAAAGCCAAAATAAACCCTGTGAATAAAGCGAAGCCGGAAGGAGCAATAACCGTTGTTTGCTCTGCGCTTACTGAATTATTCTGTCCGCCGAAGATGAAACACGCGACAATAAATCCAAGCAGAGCGATTGCTTTTAAAAGACTCGTCAGCTTTTGCGTTCCGCTTCCGGCTCGCAGTCCAATCCAATTCAAAGCGGTAAGCAGAAGCAGTATCGTAACGGAAAAGACAACCACGCCGCTTGAAAAATTCGGCGCGAGCAGCGCGGCTGCATATTCGCCGAAAACAATGGAAATGTAAGCGATACTTAATGTGTTGAGCAGCCAGTCGCTCCAACCGACGACGAAACCGCCGTAATCGCCGTAAGCGCGATGCGCGTAAACATAAGGTCCGCCCGCTTTCGGAATCATCGTGGCGAGTTCCGCCGTATAGTTTGCGCCGAGCAGAGAATAAACGCCGCCGAGCGTCCAAACCAAAATGACGAGCCAAACCGAACCAAGCTGAGCGGCAACCGCGCCCGGCGAGCGAAGAATACCGACACCGATTGTGCCGCCGATAACGACCGCTAAACCAAAAGTTACGCCCAAAATCCGCAGCAGTTTGTTTTTATCCGCAGAATGATTTTCGTTTGCGGCTTGGATTGTTTCCATAGCATTTATCCATCTAGTCAAACATAGACGCGGCTTAAACTATTTCTCTTTATTTAATGCGAGTAACCTGCGCGGCGACGCATTGCCAGACGCCTTTTCGTTTGATATATGTGTCGGTGAATCTGTCCTGATGCATCCATTCGTTACCGTCTTTGTCTGTTCCTCTGGTCGTGTCAATGCCTGTCACAATAGCTACGTTATTGGCGTAAATGTGGACTTTCATATTGCTGTTGACTGCGCTTTTAACTTCTTCGTATTCCCAGTCGGCTAAATATTCCTGCCTATTTCCCAAAAACTTTCCGCTGCGCGACGTGCTGACAAAATCAGGAGCGAGAATGCGCTCGAAAACAGACCTATCATTGGTAACATCAATCTGCGCCCATTCGTTTTCCATTTTTATTAGCTCTTGCGCAATCCTATCGTTTTGTTTTGATTTTTTGCTTTTCGTCTGACTAAAAACAAAGATTGACGATGCAGCCATTATAATTATCAATAGAATTATTTGTTTCATAAATTCTCTTTCTCCTAGATATTGACGCAAGTTCCGCGTTTCAAAAATTGTCCGTCGCCTGCATTTTCTTTATGCTCGTCCTTCAGATAATAACTTTCGCTCTATTCTTTGAATCTTTGAAAATTTGTTAATTTTGTCGGCGGCTTTCAACTCTCACAAGCCGTTTTACAAATTTATTATTCTAGTCCCGGATTTCGCAGCGGCTGAATTTGATTGAGCGGCTCGGTTTGAACGCGCTCGATTTGAATCCTCAATAATTCGCTGATGCTGTCAGAAGCGGGAGCAGTTTCTTTGGCGGTTCGGTATGCTCGCAACGCTTCATCGCGGTTTCCGAGTTTTAGATATTGGTTGCCAAGTTCCAGCCAGACGAAGAAAGGCGAAGGATCAAGAGCGAGAGATTGGGACAGCATCTGGATTCCGCCTTCAATGTCCGCCTCGGGAGAGTAAATTTTGCCGACTGCGCCAAAGAATAAATATGCCGCTCGCGCGGCGTTTGCGCCGGGAAACGTGCCGCGAAAAACAAATAAATTTCCGAATCGCGCAGCGGGCGCTGCGCCGCGAAAAGGTTTTCCCACATCCCAGAATAAAGACGGCGCTAGTTCTTTAGCCCCGATGATAAAAGTTCCGCTCTGCGTATCACCGGACATTTTTTCGGCATCTCGTTCCGGTTGATTCCCGACCCAATCAAGCCCGCGTCGTGATTTTTCGAGTTGCGGCGAAAAATAAACCACGTAAGGAATTTCTCCGCTCGGCTTCGAATTCTGGTTGTAATACTCGGCTAGCTCTTTGGTGCGAAGCCCTAAATCAACGCCCTCGTCGTTAAAGTAAAGATGCCCGTTCGCCTTGCCGCCAACGATTTCGTTGTAATATTCCCACGGTCGCAAAACGGGAATCGCTGACAGCATCGCGGCGGCGAGCGCGAGGGCGACACCGACACGCAGAAAAGAAGACTCGGATTTAACGGCGCGATAAATCGCCAGTGAACCCAGCAGCGCAAGCGGCGGGACAATCGGGAGCGCGTGTCTAATTCCGGCGTATGACGAACCTTTAATCAGCGCAAGCAAAAACAGAATTGCTAAGACAACCATCGCAGTCAGCGGCGGATACCATTCGCGCGGTGTTCGCCGCGCAAGCAGCAGAGCTATCCCGATTGCCGTTAGCAGAAGCAGACCGAGCGGCAGCTTAACGGCGATGACACCGGGGAAATAATAAAAAGGAGCCTTGCTGTAGTAAAGATTGCCGAACAATAAAATCGAACTGGCATTGCCTTCCGCTCCGGCTCGAATTGTGTCCGCCATTCCCCAGATGTAGGCGCGCGGGAAAAGATGCCCATCCGTCATAATATTCAGACCGGCACGATAAAGCGGCGATTTGACATCGCTGATTTTCATCGCCAGCGGGCGATTGAATTGTTCTTCGCGTGTGGCGGGGCTTTCGCTAAACCGGAACAGATAAAAGCTCCACAAAACAATCATCGCCCCGATTAAAACCGCCGCTGCCGCTTCGATTCGGCGCAGACGGGTTGAAAGATTCGCGCCGCTCGATAACAAAACCGCCGTCGTGATTCCGATAAGCGCGACCGCACCCATCGTGATAACAGCTGAATGTTTCGTCGCCAACGCCAAACCGAGAGTGATGGCGGCAAAAACCAAATCAACGACACGCCACGAGCGAAACGCCGCGACAGCCAGCAAAACCGCGGTCGAAGAAAGAAGCGCGACGGGCAAATCCGTCATCACAACCGGAAAATGAGCGGCAACCGTCGGGTCAATCGCCAAAAAAGCCGTCGCCGCCAACGCCATTATGCCGCCGAATACGCGCCGCGCCGCCAGAGCGAAAAGCAGCAGCAGCAGGCTGTTTAAAGCAAACATCGCCGTCCGCGAGCGGCTCTGAACCGCGTCGAGGTCATTATTGATATAAACATCCGTTTCAACGAATTCTCGTTCATCGCCTTTATCAGTAAAAGCGCGATAAGGCGAAAGCTGAAATCCCCGACTCGAAACAAAAGCTCCGACCCATAATTTAACGAGCGGCGGATGTTCGGGATTAAGCCGGAAATCTCCGGTCTGGAAGTATGCCGCGCCCGCGCCGATGTGATAAGCCTCGTCCATCGTAAAGCTGTCGAGCCGCGTCGCAATGCTTGAACGTATAACAGCACCGCCGATTAAAGCGAACAGTGCCAAAAGGATAATTAGTCGCCGGTTTGACGAGTAAAATATTGAAAATTTTCCTGCTCTTATTTCGTTTTGAACAGTTGTCTGCTTCGCGTCGTTCATAGAATTTCCCTTAACTAAAATAAATTATAAAAATACATAAACCTGCCGGATTCTCCTTTAATCAAACATTGACACAAGTTCCGCGCTTCAAAAATTGCCCGTCGCCTGCCTTTTCTTTGTGTTCGCCGTTTTCAATCACAACGCTTTTCCCTTCATCTAATTGTTTCAGCATCCGTTATCAATTTATCTCGGTTAAATCCTGAATAACGTTTACTGCGGGAACCCGACGCGCTGCAGCAAATCTTGAAAGCGCGGGTCTGAGCGAAGCGGCTCCCAAACCGGATCGGCTTTGAGTTCAAGTAAGCCTAAATCGCGCTTGCCGCTTTCAATCGCTTTTTCAAGCGAATTAAGCGCCTGCTCTTTGTCGCCCATCCTGATCTGATATTTTGCCAGAGCAAACGGCGACATCTCCGTATTCTTTTTGCGCGCGTCTTCCTGTTCGAGTTCAATTACCTTTTGCCAGAAGCCCCGCGCGCCCGACTTCCGGTAAGCATCTTTGACCGTCGCTATTGCTTTATCGAGTTGTTCGGGCGGCACGCCTTCGAGAATTTTTTGCTTGCCCTTCTCCTCATTCGCCTCTTCGTACATACCTTTCGCAAAGTAAACATCTATCAAAGTTTCGCGCGCTTTTGGAAAATTCGGCTCAATTTCAAGCGTCTTACGGAGTTGCGTAATCGCCTCATCGTAACGGCGCGCGATATAGTAAGCGCGCCCCAATATCGTGTTGATGATGAGTGATAAAGGGTCAAGCTGCTGGGCGCGCTTCATCTCCGCGATAGCCTCGTCGAACTTTCCTATACTCATCAGGTGCTCGGCGTACCATTGATGCGCCGAAGCGTAGTTGGGATTAAGCTCAATGGCGCGCTTAAATTCTTTCTCCGCTTGCGCAAAATTCCATTCGTATTCTTCCAGAACGACAGCCAACGTAGCGTGCGGTTCGGCTAACGTCGGGTCAATCTCCAAAGCCCTTTGCGCCGCCGCTCGCGCCTTCGGATAAGCCTCTTCGGGCGGCGGGTCATCAGTGTAACTCGGCAGCACTTGATAGGCATCTGCAAGTCCGGCGTAAGCTAGCGCGTAAGCCGGGTCAATCGCAATCGCCTGATTGAAATACTCGATGCTTCGTTTGAGGTCGACTTCCGTGCGTTTGTTCCAGTAGTAGCGCCCTTTCAGATAAAGCTGATAGGCTTCCGCGTTTGCCGTATAGTTTTTAGCGATTTGATTTTGCTCCGCACCCGAAAGCCGCGTTCGCAGTTTGTTTGAAACATCTCGCGCAATCTCGCTCTGCAGTGAAACAAGGTCAGCCTGTTTGCGATTATATTGTTCGCCCCAAATCTGATTGCCCGTTTTTGTGTCAACCAATTCCAAACTAAGAATTAAATTATCTCCGCGCTGAACAACGCGCCCGTTTAAGATGGCTTGAACAGATAACTCGTTACCAACGGTTTGCGGATTGACATCTTTGCCTTTGTAGTGAAACACGCTTGACCGCGCTTTGACGGAAAGTTTCGGCAATTGTGAAAGGCTGTTAATTAAACTTTCCGTCATTCCGTCCGAAAGATATTCAACATCCGTGTTGTCGGTTGCATTGACAAACGGCATTACGGCAATTGATTCAATTTGCGTTGTGTTTGACGAGCGATTAACGAATAACCAATAGCCAATACCAATAGCCGCAAGAAGCGCAATAATTAAGCCTACTGCGAAACCTCGTTTATGTTGTTTGATTTCACTTACTACATATTCGGCGCTCGATGTCGTGTGTGCTGCTCCCGCTGTTGTCGGGTTGAAGACTTGGGTTTTTGCTTCTTCTCGATTAGGCGCAGCGGTGCGTTCTAACTTGTTTTGAAATTCTAATTCTTGCTTGACGTCTTTCAAATCAATCAGAACATCTTTGATAGTTTGATAGCGCTCATCTCTGTCTTTTCTGAGACACTTTTCGACAATGTGCTGCAACTCACGCGGCATATCTGGCACGGTTTGGCTTAAAGGCGCGAATTCTTTGTGCAAGATAGAGCCGATAACGTCCAAAGCATTCTCGCCCGCAAACGGCAATTTGCCAGCCAGCATTTCATAGAGCATTACGCCGAAGCTGAAAATATCCGTTCTTGCATCAACCGTTTTCCCTTTAGCTTGTTCAGGCGACATATAATTTGCCGTGCCGATTATCATTCCGGGCGTTGTGTTTGCTTTGATTGCCGTAGCAGCTTCAGAATCTGAATTGTGTTCGGCTTGTTTCTCCGCAAGCTTTGCAATTCCGAAATCAAGCAATTTGACTAATCCGTCAGGTCGAATCATCACGTTTTCAGGCTTTATGTCGCGATGAATTATCTTAGCGCGATGAGCGGCGTCCAAAGCGCTTGTAACTTGAATGGCAATATCGAGCGCCGGTTTAAGATTAATTGGTTGTGCTTTTAATTTGGAATGAAGGGTTTCGCCTTCGATATATTCAGAGGCGATAAAATGCTGGTTGTCAGCTTCGCCGATTTCGTAAATGGTAATGATATTCGGATGATTCAAGGCTGAAGCGGATTTTGCTTCGTGAATAAAACGCCGCATTCTTTCTTCGTCTTGCGCTAGCGTTTCGGGAAGAATTTTCAGTGCTACTTTTCTTTCTAATTTTGTATCCTCCGCTAAATAAACCTCACCCATACCGCCCGCACCAATTAGAGAGAGGATTTTATAACGTCCGAGTTTTGTGTCAGCAGCAATTGTCATTACATCTTTTGTTACTGCGGCAGCCCGATTCGCCGCAGCAAATCTTGAAAGCGCGGGTCGGATTTTATGTTGTCGAAGGATTCGTTAGTTTTTAAGTAACTTAATTTCGGGTCGCGTTTGGCAAACGCCTTTTCTAACCACTCGAAAGCCTTTTCCCTTTCGCCAAGCCGAGCGTAAGCTGCGGCAACACTTGCAGCCGGAGTCGTGCCTTGTTCGTGTTCTTTCAACAGACGTTCGAGAACCTTGCGCCAGTAGCCCGTCGCGCCGTCCTTTTTTATCGCTTCTCTAATAGCCTCATTTTCCCGCTCGCAAGTTTCCGGCGTATTAATCTTCAAAAGAACATCTCCCTTGCATCGCGCTTCCAGCGCTTCTTCAAACATTCCTTTGTCTTCGTAAGCGCCGCCAAGAAACATATAAGCCACCGGATACGTAGGCTCGGCTTCAATCAATTTTTTGAGTTCCGCGATGGCTTCATCATAGCGACGCGCTTCTAAGTAGCGCAGCCCGACATTCCCGCGGACTGCGCGAGAAAACGGGTCAAGCTCGTAGGCTTTTTTTACTTCAGTGAGAGCTTCGTCGTGTCGTGCGAGTCTGGCGAGAAGTTCCGAATACCATTGTCGGGCAGTCGCATAATTCGGATTCAGTTCGATGGCACGCTTGAAATCATTTTCCGCTCCGGCAAAATCCCACTCGTAACTTTTCACGTCTGCTAAAACGGCGTATGCTTCCGCTAAAGTGTTATCAAGCTCTAAGCCTTTTCTCGCCGCCGCTTTCGCTTTCAACAAGGTTTCGTCCGCTTCCTCTCTGGTCATCACCGTGTTCTTGGCAAGAATGCCGTATGTCAGAGCTATTCCGGCATAAGCCTTCGCATAACTTGGGTCTTTGTCAATCGCTTGCTGAAACAATGCGATGGCTTGCTTGAGGTCATCGCCCGTGCGTTTGTTCCAATGATAGAGACCTTTCAGATAAAACTGATAGGCTTCCGTGTTTTCTGTATAAGTTTTCGTAACCTGTTCCTCAACCGCGCCAGACAATTTTATCTTTAATTGATTGGATACATCTTTTGCAATATCGCTCTGCAACAACACAAGGTTGCTCATTGGACGGGTATAGCCGTCCTTCCACAAAACATTTTCTGTCGCCGCGTCAATCAATTCAATATATAAAGTTAAATCATTTCCGCGCTGCACGACGCGCCCCGTCAATATCGCCTGCACGTTTAATTCTTTGCCGATTGTTTGCGCGTCCGTTTCTTTGCCTTTATAGCGAAACACGCTTGAACGTGCTTTGACATTTAGTTTTGGGAGTTGCGAGAGACTAGTGATGAGCGATTCGGTCATACCGTCGGAAAGATACTCTATATCGGCATTGCCGCTTTCATTAACAAACGGCATCACTGCAATTGATTCGATTTGTTTTATGTTTGCCGAACGCTTGTTAAAGAACCAATAACCCAAACCAATTGACGCGAGAAGCAAAACTATCAGCCCGATTCCGAAGCCGAGTTTATGTCGTTTGATTTCCGTCGCAACATACTCCGCGCTCGATGTCGTCTGCGCCATCTCTTTTGTCGAAACGATATTGTTTGCCGTTTGCGCCGTATTTTCTGCGGCGAAAGTCTGCGTCGCCGCATTTTCGCCCGTCGAAACCATTCTCGCATCGCTTGCGTGCGGCGTGGTCGAGCGTTCGATTTCATCGCGCAAATCAAGTTCGCGGCGCAACGTTTTGAAGTCAATCATCAAATCTCGCGCCGTTTGATAACGCTCGTCACGATCTTTCGTTAAAGCCTTCCGCGCAATTCTTTGTAATTCCGCCGGAACATCGGAAACATATTGAGCGAGAAGCGGCGGTTCTTTCGTCAAAATCGCGGCAATCGAATCGTTCATAGTCTCGCCCGCAAACGGCAAGTGTCCGGTCAGCATTTCATAAAGCACCACGCCGAGACTCCAAATGTCCGTTCGCGCATCGGTCTCTTTTCCGCGAGCCTGTTCCGGCGACATATATGAAACAGTTCCCATTACGACGCCCGGATTCGTTTTCACAAGTGCGCGTGTCTCGGCTTCGGCATCCAAATTCGCTTCCCGTTTTTCGGTCAATTTTGCCAAACCGAAATCCAAGACTTTAACAATACCATCGCGCCGAATCATAATGTTCTCCGGCTTAATGTCGCGGTGAACAATGCGTGCCGCGTGTGCCGCCGAAAGAGCAAAGGCAGTCTGCTCTCCGATGTTAAGAGCGTCCGAGATGGATAACCCGCCGCCGCTTATTCTTTCTCTTAAAGTTTCGCCTTCGACAAATTCGGTGGCGAGAAAATGCACATTCTTTTCAAAGCCGAATTCGAACACCGTAAGAATATTCGGATGATTCAAGGCGGAAGCTGCACGCGCTTCCTGCTCAAAACGCCTGAGCCGGTCCTTATCCGAAGCAATGTCTTCGGTTAGAACTTTGACGGCAATTTTCCGATTAAGGCGAGTGTCTTCGGCTAGATAAACCTCGCCCATCCCGCCGGCTCCAATCGGAGAGACGATTTCGTAGCGTCCGAGTTTTGTGTGAACGGCAATTGTCATCACGCTTTATTTTACTGCGGCAGACCGACGCGCCGCATCAAATCTTGAAATCGTGAGTCGTCTCGCAGAAACTTATAGTCCGGACTGATTTTAATATAAAGAATCGCAAACTCGCGCTGTTGATATGCTTTTTCCAGCCACTCTAAAGTCTTCTCCTTCTCTCCGAGAAAGGCGTAGATTGAGGCGAAATCGGCGGGTGAAACGGTCTTTCGCTTTGCGTCCTCAACTAACAATTCGAGCCTTCCTTGCCAATAGCCTTTCGCACCCGCTTTGCGATATAACTCTCTGAGAATCGCCGCACGTCGCTGCACGTCTTCCGCGCTGAGTTCTCCGGCGAGCATTTCGGCGGTTTGCCATTCGTTGATGGCTTCGTCAAACATTCCTTTGCACTCGTAGGAAAAAACTATCTCTCGGTGCAGGCGGGGAAAGTCTTTGTCCGCTTCGATTGCCTTTCGCAATATTTCGAGCGATTCGTCGCAACGCCCTGCTTCTTCATACATTGCTCCCTGCACGACCTTGACGATTGGCGAAAGCGGGTCGAGTTCTGCCGCCCGATTCGCTTCGGCAATTGCTTCGTCATGTCTGCCCAGTTGCGACAACATCTCTGCGTAGTAGTAATGAGCGACCGGATAATTCGGATTCAATTCGATAGCTCGTCGGTATTCGATTTCCGCGCCCGCAAAATCCCAATCCGAATAAGCCTTCGCCTGTCCGAGCGCGGTGTGCGCTTCGGCAAGCTGATCGTCCAATTCCAGCGCCCGCAACGCCGCCGCCTTCGCCTTTGGATACACTTCCTTTGAGGGTTGACTATCAAACCACGTCAGTTCGGAATACGAATCGGCTAAACCCGCGTAAGCCAGAGCATACGAAGGGTCTTTTTCAATCGCCTGATTAAAATACTCAATCGCTTTTTTGAGTGATTCCGCCGTGCGCTTGTTCCAATAAAAACGACCTTTCAAATAAAGCTGATATGCTTCGGTATTCTGCGTGTAGCTTTTGGATACTTTTTGTTCGTCCGCGCCTGATAGTTTTGTTTTTAATTTGTTTGAAACGTCGCGGGCGATTTCTGTTTGCAGCGTTACAATATCGGTCAGCTTGCGGTTGTATTGCTCGCCCCAAATCTGGTTGCCCGTTCGCGCGTCAACCAACTCCAGACTGAGAGTTAAATTATCGCCGCGCTGGATAACTCTCCCATTTAAGATTGCTTGAACGGATAATTCCGAGCCGACGGTTTGCGGACTAATCTCTTTGCCTTTGAAATGAAACACGCTGCTCCGCGCCTTTACGGAAAGATTGGGCAATTGAGAAAGATTGTTAATCAAAGTTTCGGTCATCCCGTCAGAAAGATATTCAACTTCCACGTTCCCGCTTTGATTAACAAAAGGCATTACGGCGATTGATTCGATTTGTTTTGCGCTTGATGCGCGACTAGCAAAGAACCAATAACCTAATCCGCCAATCGCCAAAAACAAAATTACAAGCGCGGCAATAGAAAAAGATTTATGCTGCTTGATTTCGCTTGCGATGTATTCGGCGCTTGATGCGGTTTGCGCTCGCGGTGAATCATTTGTGGTTTCCGCATTTACTATCTGCGTCGCTTGGTTTTCCGTTTGATGAATGCGGTTTGGACTGACGGAACGCTCCAATTTCTCCGTTAAAGCGATTTCTTCTCTCAGCTCCTTCAAATCCGCCAGCAAACTTTTCATCGTTTGATAACGGGCATCCTGGTCTTTTCTGAGAGCCTTGCGAACAACCTGCGTGAGTTCTGCGGGAATTTCTCCGTTTTCATTTTCAAGCGGAAGCGGGTCGGATTTTAAAATCGAAGCGATATACTCATTCGGCGTTTCGCCTTCAAACGGCAAGCGCCCCGACAGCATTTCATAAAGCACGACGCCGAAGCTCCAAATATCGGTGCGCGTATCAACGTCTTTGCCTTTGGTTTGTTCGGGCGACATATATGAAACAGTTCCCATCACAACGCCGGGATTCGTCCGAACGAGTTGTCGCGTAGCGGCTTCCGTGTCTATCTCTTCTTCCTGTTTTTCAATCAGTTTTGCCAAGCCGAAATCCAAAACTTTCACAATGCCGTCAATGCGAATCATTATGTTTTCCGGCTTAATGTCTCGATGAGCTATCCCCGCTGCGTGCGCTGCCGAAAGCGCGAAAGCCATTTGCTGCACGATGTCGAGAGCTTCGCCAAGACTTACGCTTCCACGGTTTAATTTCTCTCTGAGCGTTTCGCCTTCGACATATTCGGTAGCGAGAAAATGCACGCCCTTTTCTGCGCCGAATTCGTGAATCGTTAAAATATTCGGATGATTTAAGGCGGAAGCGGCAAAGGCTTCCTGTTCAAATCGTCGCAAGCGGTCTTTATCTCCGGCAATACTTTCCGGCAAAACCTTGAGCGCCACCCTGCGACGAAGGCGCGAATCTTGAGCCAGATAAACTTCGCCCATCCCGCCCACACCAATTTTTTTCAAGATTCGGTAATGTCCAAGCAGAGAGTCAACTTCTAATTTGTTAATTTTTTCATCCGTCATTTGTTAGGCATTATACATTGACACACATTCCGCGTTTCAAAAATTGCCCGTCGCCCGCCTTTCCTTTATGCTCGCCGTTTTCAATCACGACGCGCCCGCGCGATGGATTCGTGTCGGCAGATAGTTCTTTATTCATCTTCTCTCAAATTCATTCGGGCAGATTCATCCGTTTCAGCAAATCCTTGTAGCGCGGGTCGTTGCGGAAAGAGTCAAAATTCGTCTGTTTGTTCAATTCGTTCAACATAACGGCATTATCCTGAATGGCTTTTCCAGCCATTTGAAAACTTGTTCTCTTCGAGTCCGGTTTTAGGACTGGCACACAATCATCTATTCACCCTACTGACGAGATCCTGAAACCGCGGATCGGGTCGCAGCCGCTCCAACTGCGGTTCTATCGCTATCCAGCTCATCCACGAACACTTTTCCCTGTAACCACGCTCTAACCATGCGATAGCCCGGTCATTGTCGGCGAGCGCGACGTATACGCTGGCAATGAGGACAGGATTGACGTATGTGTCAGCCGCCGATTTCAGCAGCTTGGTCAACAACGCCTCCGCCTCGCCGCGCTCGCCGGCTGATGCATAGGTGTATGCCAGCACAGCCTGAAGCTCAAGCCAATCCGGCGACAGTTTTTGACCTTCGCGCAACGCGGCAACTGCTTCGGCATAGTTTCCCTTATCCGCATAGACCAGACCAAGAATGAAGTAGCTATAAGAGTATGATGGATCGAGCTTGATGGTTTTGTGTAACTGCTCGATTGCCGCGTCGTGTTGATTTGCCAGATAGTATGCCCAGCCGAGTTCGGAATTGTTGACAAGCGAGAGAGGCTCAAGCTCGACGGCGGTCTTCATTTCACGAATGGCTTCGGCTTCCCTTCCCGAAAACTGCAAGCAATGGCTGTAAAAATGACGCGCGTTCCCGTATTTGGCATCTAAGCTGATAGCCTTGCGGTATTCCTCCTCTGCACCCGTAATGTCCCATTCGTAGAACAGCTTGTATGACCCCAGGGAGGTGTGAGCCTCAGCCAGCGAGTCGTCCAATGCGATTGCCTGTATCGCCGCGACCCGAGCCTGAGGCATGGTGTCGTGAGCGGAAGTGTAGTCAACGCCGAGATTAACGTAGGAATCCGCTAAACCGGAGTATGCCAGGGCGTAGGTTGGGTCTTTCTGTATCGCGCGTTCGAAAAGCGGGATGCTTTTTTTCAGACTATCGAATGAAAACTTGTTCCACTCATACCGACCTTGGATATAAAGTTGGTAGGCTTCCGCATTCTCGGTAGATTTTTTTGCCAGTTTCTGTTCGTCCGCGCCCGTGAGCCTGATTTTCAGTTTGCTCAAAACATCCCGGGCAACCTCGCTTTGCAGGGAAACCAAGTCGGAGATTTTGCGTTCATATTGTTCCGCCCAAATTACTTTATCCTGCGATACGTCAACCAACTCCAAATTCAGCGTCAACCCGTCGTCGCGCTGTACGACGCGCCCGTTCAAAATCGCCTGCACGTTCAACTCTTTAGCAATCGTCTGTAAATCCGTGTCTTTCCCTTTGTAGCGAAAAACGCTGGAACGCGGTTTTACATTCAGATTCGGCAAATTTGAAAGACTGCTGATGAGCGTTTCGGTCATTCCGTCGCTCAAATATTCAACATCGGCATTGCCGCTTTCGTTGACGAACGGCATCACCGCGATTGATTCGATTTGGTTGGTTGCGGTGAAAGTGCGATAAGCGAAAAATCCAATCGCTGAAATGAGCAGAATCGCCAGCGCAATCGCTAAATACTTTTTCGTCGGATTGCTTTGCCGCGTCTGATTCGTCGTCGTTTGATTTGTTTCGTCTAAAGTTGTCGCTTGCAGAATTTGCGTTTTCGGTTCTACTCTTTCAGGCGAAATTGTGCGTTCTAATTTATCTTGAAATTCCAAGTCCTGTTTGACATCCTTCAAATCAATCAATAAATCCTTCGTCGTTTGATAACGCTCCGTTCTGTCTTTTCGCAAACATTGATTGATAATTTTCGTGATTTCGCTTGGAACATCTGACGGTAATAATTTCGGTTCGTCTTTGAGAATCGCGCCGATCATCTCCATTGCCGACTCGCCCTCAAACGGCAAGTGTCCCGCCAGCATTTCATACAACACCACGCCGAAACTAAAAATGTCGGTTCTGGCATCAACCGTTTGACCTTTCGCCTGTTCGGGCGACATATAATTCGCCGTCCCGATAATCATTCCCGGACTCGTTCCGCTTTTGATTGCCGTCGCCGCCTCTGCGTCTGATTCAAGCGGCGCAGATAATTTGGCGATGCCGAAGTCGAGAATCTTCGCTAAACCATTTTCCCGAATCATCACATTGTCCGGCTTGATGTCGCGGTGAACGATGCCCGCCGAGTGTGCTTCATCGAGTGCCGAAGCAATTTGAATGGCAATCTCTAGGGCGGACTTAAAATTCAAATGATTGCTTTTCGCATACTCGTTCAGAGTTTTGCCGTCAATAAATTCAGTCGCAATGTAATGTGTGCCTTCGCTCTCGCCAATCTCGTGAATAGTGATGATATTCGGATGATTTAACGCAGAAGCAGACCTCGCCTCACGAACGAAACGACTCATTCGGTCTTTATCTTCGGCGAACTCAGACGGCAGAATTTTGAGCGCGACTTTTCGGTCAAGTTTGGTATCTTCGGCAAGATAAACCTCGCCCATTCCACCCGCGCCGATTTTTGAGACGATTCGGTAATGACCGAGCAAAGAATCAATTTCTAAATTGTTAATTTTTTCATCCACGATTTATTAGGCATTATACATTCACGCCAAGTTCCGCGTTTCAAAAATTGTCCGTCGCCTGCTTTGCCTTTGTGTTTGCCGTTTTCAATCACAGCTAAATTTTTATTTGAGTTTTCTTTTCTTCAACCATTCATCTTGTTTGAATTTAATTTCAGCTTCGTGTTTCAAAGAAGCCTTATCGAGCGCAACGTCAGGCGGGCTTTTTTCCATCTCGTCGCCGAAACGCGGAATTGTTTTGTCATCCAGACCGTCGAGGATTTTCAGCCCGAAATTAACTGCTTCCGTCGCCGCCATTTGCCAGCCGTCGGCGTATTGCGCTCGACTCGCAAGGCGCGGCGAGCCGAGATAGCCGAGCCAATCTTTCGACTGTGCTATTTGAATTAAATCTTCCATTTTGTCACTGGCAAACGGCTTGGCGTTTTTGTAAGCGGGATTAACAAGGTCGGGACGCAGGGCGAGCATCATACTCGTTTCATCCATTCCCGCGTGAATCGGCAAACCGTCTTCCCTGCGCTGCGCGTCCGATTTCTTGCCGTCCCAGGCGGCAACGACTGGCAGAAGTCCGGTAAGATTCACCATTCGCCCGCCGTATGTGTCGCGGAAATAATCTCCGGCTTGGTCGAGTGCGCGGACGTGATTCGGTGCGCCGTGTCCGTGAATGATAAAAATCCATTTGAATTTTTGCTCTCCCAATTCGGTTGCCAAATCCATAAAAACCGAGCGCAGCGTTTCAAAGCGAACGGAGTAAGTTCCGGGAAAATTGAATTTGCCGCCGATGTCGTTCGCGCCGCTGTTGCCCAAGGGAATCGTCGGGAATATCACGACCGACCAGCCCTTTCTCGCCGCAATCGCTTTGGCAAGTTCCCGCGTTACCTGTTCATTCCAATAACCGTCGGTGAAAGTCGGCAAAAAAGAGCCGTGTTCCTCAACGATTCCGCCGGGCAAAATGACAACGGTTTTTTCCTTGTCGAGCTTTTTGATTTGCTCGACATTCATTTCCGCCATCCGGTAAATTTGCGCGTTTGAGCTAGTCGAAAAAAGAACAACACCAAATGTTAATAAAATAATTTGCTTCATAAATTTTGATTTATACATTGACGCAAGTTCCGCGCTTCAAAAATTGCCCGTCGTCTTGCTTTAGTTTTTGGGTTTATTTTTTGCTCGCCTGCAACAATTCCACTGTTCGTTTCGGATTAATAAGCATCAGCCGTTTATCCGAACTGCTCGGTTCCGCGCCTTCGCGGATAAATTTGATTGCTTCGGCGACGCTCAGTTTTGGATTGAGCGCGAATAGCTTGGCGGCAAGGTTTGTGACTTGCGGCGCAGCCATTGATGTGCCGGACAATTTCAAGCGTTCGCCGCCCGGAACGAAACTCTCCACATCAACCCCGTTGGCATAAAGCGTGACGGTTTTGCCGAAGTTAGTAAAATTTGCCGCTGCGCCGCCTGCGTCCACCGCGCCGACGGTCAGCACGTTCGGCAAATCGAATGAAGCGGGAATCACTTCGGTGAAATCCGAATTGCCGTTGTTGTTTGCTGCACCGGTAACGAACAAAATCTCCGGTGCATTTTTGATGGCTTCATATAAAGCGTTTCTTAAAATTGTGAAGCGCTCTTTCGCCAGTCGTTTGCGTTCGGCAGCGTCTTTGCCGATTTTGCGCTTCTCTAAATCGCTTTCAATATCCTGCGGATTAGTTTGCCAGCTCATATTGACGACGCGCACGCCGTGAGCCTTAAAATAAGCAACCTCTGTTTTCCAGTTAGCGGCAGTCCGGCGCACTATTTCTTCAGTCGGCGGAATTCTTTCGCCCGTATCATCGCGCCAGGTAACCCGCACAACTAATATCCGCGCCGCCGGATTGCCTTCAACCGCCATGCCTGCGACGTGCGTTCCGTGTGTGTATGCGGACAAAACTCTATCGAGGCGCATTTCTTTGGCAGCATCTTCCGTCTTCTCGGACTGAATCTTCTGCTTCAAAGCTCGCGTCGCGTCGTTGTCAATTCCGGCTTTGAGGTCTGCGGTGGCTTGCCAGTCTTTAATGTATTCGGGATATTCCTTTAAGTCTTCTGGTTTAAGCGGGCGGAGCAATGTGGGCGTATTTTTCTCTTCAAAATCAAAACCGATGCCATTGACATCAGCCGCGAAACCGTTTCCGTCGTTATCTTTTCCGTTCGGTTTTTCCGCGCGGTTGACGAAGAGTTGATTCGGAAAAACTTTGACATCAACACCCGTATCCCAAATGCCCACGATAACCGGAGTCAATTTCTGTGCGCTAGTCAAAGTTACTGCGCGGCTCGTCCAGATGTTTGTGTTGACGGGCTTGTGAGCGGCAAGATATGTGCCGAAAGCCTGCGCTATGTCCTCTCCGGCAGGAACGAAAAGACGATGCAGCGTGCGGATTTCGACCAGAGAGAAAGCCACTTCGCCAGACAAGGTGTTGCCGCTTTGCTTCGCCATCGGCGCGATTTTCGCTTTCACGGCATCGAGAAAAAAATCGCCGCTCAAAATTTCAAAAACGGCTTTCTCGCCGGTTATTTTAGCGGACATCGAAGCGGGCAGCCGGTTCAGCGATTCTGCCAATGCTTCGCGCAACGCCTGCTGATAAGCGGCGCCCGATACCGCGCCGGATTTTTGCCGCGCTTTGATTATCGCTTCGATAACAGACAATTCGCGGTCGTAAAGTTTAGCTTCCGGCTTTTCTTCGAGTGCGCGAATTCGATTGAGACGCGCAACCGCCGCGTCCAAGTTGCCCTGATACAAATCGAGATGCAGAAGCGTTGTTTCAATTCCTTTCAACGTCGCCTTATCCTGAATATCATAATCGCGCAAAACGCCTTCGAGGTCGGCGCGAACTTTCGCCGCAAAAGGCGCAAACGCTTCGTCCGAAGTCAGCAAATCGGCTGCATTCTCCGGCACGGAATACGTAAAGCTCGGCAGTTCGGCAGCCGTCACGATTTTCTTTTTGGAATTTTGCGCCCAAACCAATGCCGGACACAAAACTAAAAATACAGCCAGATAAATACCTATTGATTTTTTCACAATTTCTCCTTTTGATTTTTAATTTCTTCTTCTAAACATTGACACAAGTTCCGCGTTTCAAAAATTGTCCATCGCCCGCTTTGCCTTTGTGTTCGCCGTTTTCAATCACGACGCGCCCGCGTGATAGAACAGTTTCGACTTTGCCTTTCACCGTCCAGCCTTCGTATGACGAATAATCAACGTTCATATGTTCGCTCGCCACGCCGAAAGTGTGTTCTCGTTCCGCGTCGAAAATCACGATGTCGGCATCAGAACCGACGGCGATGGTGCCTTTTTTCGGGAACAGCCCGAACATTTTCGCGGCGGCAGTCGAAGTCAGTTCGACAAAGCGATTCAGGGAAATGCGGTTTTCGACGACTCCGCCGTTGTAAATCAGCGACATTCGATTTTCCACGCCGGGCGCGCCGTTCGGGATTTTTGAAAAATCATTCGCGCCCAATTCCTTTTGCTCTTTCATACAAAACGGACAATGGTCGGTGGAAATGACTTGGAGGTCGTCCATTTTCAAACCTTTCCACAATTCCGCCTGATTGTGTTTTTCACGAAGCGGCGGAGTCATCACATATTTCGCGCCGCCGAAATCGTCGCCGTAATCTTCGATTGAATGAAAAAGATATTGCGGACAGGTTTCGGCAAACGCGGGAATGCCTCTATCACGCGCTTCGCGGACTTGATTCAGCGCGTCGGTGCAGGACAAATGCACGATATAAACGGGCGATTCCGCCATTTCCGCAATCGCAATCGCGCGATGCACGCCTTCGGCTTCGGCAATCGTCGGGCGCGTGAGCGCGTGATATTTCGGCGCGGTTCGCCCGGCGGCGAGGGCGCGTTTGATAATTTCGTTGATGACAATCCCGTTTTCGGCGTGCATACAAATCAAACCGCCGCGATTTCCAGCCGCCGACATCGCCCGAAAAATCGTCGCGTCGTCCGCCAGAAAAACGCCCGGATAAGCCATAAAAAGTTTAAAGCTCGTGATGCCTTCGTCCATCAATTGATACATCTCGCGCTCTTGCCCGTCTTCAAATTCAGTCGTGATAAGGTGAAAACCGTAATCAATCGCCGTTTTTCCTTCCGCCTTTTGGTGCCAGTTATCAACGCCCTGAATCATTGACTCGCCTTTGTTCTGCACGGCGAAATCAATAATCGTCGTCGTCCCGCCAAACGCCGCCGCGCGAGTTCCGGTAAAAAAATCGTCCGACGAAGACGTTCCGCCAAACGGCAATTCCATATGCGTATGCGGGTCAATCCCGCCCGGAATGACGAGTTTATTTGAAGCGTCAATCGTTTTATCGGCATCCATTTCAAGCGTTTTGCCGATAACGGAAATCTGTTCGTCTTCGATTAAAATATCGGCGCGATAATCGTCAACCGCCGTTACAATTCGTCCGTTTTTGATTAGTGTTTTCATATTATTTCGGTAGAGTCATTTAATTTTATTTGCAGATTTTCTAGGCGGTCATTTACCCAACGAGTTCGCCATTCGTTAATTAAGTATTTTTCGTCATACTCCAAAAACTTTGGTTTCTTATGGTTCATCGTCAGAAACTCTCGCCAATTTTTTGCAAGCGGACAGACGTAATAAGCGCGTTTCCAACCAATACTTAAAAGCTCTTCGTCAAATCCGAGATTTTCTAATCCGACTCGCAAAGTTCTTAATTTCCAATTTGAACCTTGACCATATTTATAAGTGTCAAATCTTTCTTCGGAAACAAATTTTTTTATGGTTTCCCAACTTCCATTTGCCGTAAGGTGAATGTGGCTTTGACCTTTGGTGTAATTTACAAATTTCCAATTTAATAACTTTGTATAGATTGCTGACTTTTGAAATGCTCCGTAGGTATCAATGAAAGCAAGTTCAGGTAATTTGTTTTTGCCGGAAATAACAGTTTGGTTGTTTTTGTATTTCTCTCGGAAAACTTTACGAACTTCTGGAAACATTGTTGTCAAAGCAACTAATTTTGAGCTGAGAATTTTGTTGTAAGGCGGAACTGCTCCCAAAATGTAAGCAGTCAGACAGTTGTAAAGCCGTTCGAGTTTTTGTTTTCTGTTCCAACCGATAAAATTGTCGCGGATAACCGAACCGATTAGCGGGTCGCACAATCCGAAAACGCCAATTAGTTTTTCGTTTTGCTTGTCGAAAACCAAAAAACGCAAGCGTCTTCCGTAAACCCGCGCTCACGGGAACAGACCAATTTGTCAAAGCGTAAGACCAAATCTTGCTTGTGTAATCGCCATCACGAACTTGAACTAAATAAGGGTCAACTTTCAAAATATCTATTTCTTGCGCTTTAGCTATGTAAGGCTCTGCTTGCTTTTCAAATTTCAAACCTGAAAGATTTGTAACTTGAGATAGCTTTTTTTGTATTGAGCGCAAATTCATTCTAGTTTTTAGTTTTTCAAAATTTATAAGTGACTGTTTATGATAATTTTTTCCTTAAATCTGCCAAAATCAAAACTGTAATCTTTGTAATCTAATGGCGCATCAAGTTTGTGAATTGCGGTGTGGTGATTTGGACAAATCGAAATCATATTTTCCAATTCATCTTCACCGCCCCGACTTAACCACTGAATATGATGTGCTTCACAAAGACTAACTCCGTAAATTTCCAAAGACTGCCATCCGCAAATTTGACATTGACCTTTATAAATTCTGTTCAACTCTTTTGCTAAAGAAGCATTTCTTTTGGGAGCATTTTTATACAAATACTCTCGTCTTTTTTCGCTAATTCCATAGCCTTCACTTTTAACTAATTCTTGAACCAATTCTGAATTTCCTAAAATTATTTCCGCTTCAAGTTGTTCTTCGGGCAAAATCTTAGCTCGCGGTTCTCTTCGCAATTTTTGCGAAAGTTTGGTCAATATCTGGTTTTCAAGAAAGTTAATTTGCTTTACTGAAGCAAGCCCTTGAAATGATTGTCCCAACACTTTTGCTTTTGCATTGATGTCAAAGGTTCTGATTACTTGTTCAATGCTGATGTTTTCGTTTACATCGAAATATCTTGACTTTTCCAAATCGCCCCAAACTCTATATTTCCCATATCTAAATTTTGGCGAATTGAAAGTTTTTGACTTTATAACCATTTCACAAGCTAAAACATACATTTTGTTTTTAAGTCTTGTGAAAGCCCAAAGACTATCGCCAATTTCGATATTATGTAAAATTGGATTTGAATGATTAAGGTGATAACCCAAACCAAAATCCAAATCCCTAAAATAATTATCGCTACGCCAGTAATATAATAAGGACATTTTAGTTCAAACAAAGTTCTTTAGCGGTTGGAAAATCTAAAAATAAATTCTCAATATCTACATGCTCCATTCGCGCGTTTTGATAAAGTGCCATCTTAACGCGGCTGATTATTTCCTGCTTGAAGGCTTTCTTTAGAGTTACGAAATTATGCGCTTCGGCAAGCGGATACGGATAACCCAAAATATAATGCTCTTGCGTCAACCTTGTCAGTTCTTTGAAAATTGTATTTAGCTTCTCAAAATCCCGCATCTGTCGGTTGACATCAAAGGCTTTCATTGTTTCATTGACCGTTGGAATCGCATCATAAATGTTTAAATCAACAACCAGCCAATCGTAATTTTGCAGCTTTTCAACGTAATCAAGCCGTGCAACAAAATACAAACCAAAGCCGCGTCCGCCTGATACGCCTTTTCTTAGAAATTGTTTATCTCTATCCACTACGCCCACCTTATATGCTTCATCAAGGTCGCCGTCGTCAACTTCCAACCAACAACAAATCTTTTTCTTTCTTTCTTCTGTTTCGGCAAATCTAAATTTATATTTCAAATCGCCTTGTAAATAATTATCAATTCGCCGAAATGTCGAAGAAAGTTGTAGTTTTATGGGAGAGTCTTTTGTAACTGATAGTAAAACGATGCCCTTATCGTGTAAAAACTTTCCAAGATTGTGAATATATTTTTGCTTTATTTCTAAAGGTCTTAAATTCCCATCGCGCAAAATAAAATCGCCTGATTTAGTTATTGGAAGATTCGCAATTTCATAAACTAAAGACCACTCCAACACACTTTGGCAAAAAGAAAATAGCGTAGAAGAATTTTTACACACGGATTTTTTAGTTTCTTCTAAATTGCTTGCCCAACCGCTCCAATCAGTTGGATTCCCAAAGAAATTAAAAAGATTTTTGACAGGTTCGAGAGTTAAAAGTTCATCGAAAATATCTTCTCTATCCGTGTCGCTTGTAATCATCAACTTGCTCGGAAAATAAGTTTTCCCGTTTATTACAGGGTCGTCCAAATCATTGAGTTTTACCTGTTTCCCATTGTTGTAAGCAATATAGCCCGCCGTATAAACTCCGATACAAACGCCGTTGTAAAATTCTTGAAAATTATAACTTCCATCAATCGAGAAAAAATTTCTGTCTGAATTGTCTATTTCTTCAAAAGGAATAATCTCAAAATACTGCGGAGTTCGGCTGTCATCTTTAACAGTTACCGGACTGCTAAGATTTGGAGTTTTGTTTATTTTACTATTGATTGAATTTGCAACTTCGACAATTGCATCTTCAGGAATTTCTCTTGGATTCATAAATTTTTAACTCGTCGCAAAACCTGCATTGAGCGCGGAAATCTGTTCGTCTTCGATTAAAATATCGGCGCGGTAATCGTCAACCGCCGTGACGATTCGTCCGTTTTTGATTAATGTTTTCATAATTTTAATTCTTTTCTTTTTGGTCAAATTTGCGTTATTATCAAATTGCTATGAATCAAACAACTACCGCAATTTATGAAAATGGTTTGCTTCGCCCGATTGCTCCGCTTGATTTACCAGAACATTCGGAGGTTGAAATAACAATTCACATCAACGAGAATTCGCTCGATTCAAAAGTCCGCAAAGCCTTGAAACTGGAAAATCAGTCAAACCAAACCGAAGATGTAATTTCAAACGAACGCCGCGCCGAACTTGCCGAACTTTTCTCCGCCGGAAAACCTCTTAGTGAATATATCGACGAAGACCGCGAAGCGCGATGAACCAAATTTTTTATGCGGACAGCAGTGTTTTGGTCAAACGCCACGCGGCGGAAACGGGAAGCACTTGGTTTCAAAACCTTCTTTTGCCTGCTTCAAACAATTCGATTATTACGGCAAAGTTAAGTATTGTCGAAGTTTTTAGCGCCTTCAATCGCCGCAAACGCGAAGCGAAAATCAGCCAAATTGATTACAACGATTTTGCGAAAGACTTTTCGACAATTTCAAATAACGAATATCTTATCCTTGAATTAAGCGATTTGATAATTGTTGAATCAAACAGGCTTCTTGAAACTCATCCTTTGCGCGCGGGCGATGCAATCCAACTTGCGACGGCAATTTACGCCCGAAATATGCTCCGAAATTCCCGGCTTCCATTTCCAATCTTTTTGGCTTCGGACAACAAACTGCTCGATGCCGCCGTTGCCGAAGGTTTTACAACCGACAATCCAAATTTGCATCCGTAAAAACACGGGCGCGATAATCGTCAACCGCCGTTACAATTCGTCCGTTTTTGATTAGTGTTTTCATAATTTTTGCTCTTTAAATTTATTTGATTCCTTTTTTCTTCATCCATTCTTGCTGCCGCTACACTCTTCCCATTTCGTTTTTAGTCGGCATTTGGTTGAATATAACCATGTAACAATCGTTTCCTTATAGCTTAAAAATGTTTATCTTTACGTTACATTGTCCGCATTTTTTGCCACCATACTAACAGCCCCCATATCTGCCGTAACGTTGGCAGCCGTTTGTCCCATATCCGGTAAGGTATCTACGGCAAATAAAACAGGAATTATCTCAACAGGAAGCCCTACCGCCATAAATATCGTAACAATGGGCGCAAAAAATGATGCGCCGCTCGGCAAACCAGCCCCGCCGACGGCTGTTGCCAGCGCGACTACAAAGATAATAAGCATTTGCGAAAGCGTCAGCTCAACGTGATACATTCGAGCGGCAAAAAATATGTATGTAACTCCCGCAATCGCACTACCCATTTTGAAAATGGCAACTGCTAACGGCAAAACCATACTTGTGACGTGAGTAGGAATGTGTAATTTTTGTTCCGCAGCTTCCACCATTGTTGGTAATGTCGCAAGTGAAGATTGAGTCCCTAGCGCGACGAATTGCGGCTGCAAACAAGCGGACATAAAGCTCAGTAAAGGAGTTTTGGTATAAAAACTGGCAATCAAGCACACTATCAATATACAAACAACTGATAAAGCGACAGAAACTGCTACGTAGAAACCCAATGCCCCGACAAGATTGACGCCCATCTGACTAGCAAGCGGGAATACGACACAGAAAATACCGAGAGGCACTATAAGAAGCACCCATTCAACGATTTTGAGCATAACTTCGGTTACGCCTTGAAAAAAAAGAATGACTATTCTTTTCGGTTCTTCGGCAATATGATTGACAGCTAAACCGAACATTATAGAGAAAATAACAAGCGGCAAAATCGCTCCTTCTGCGGCAGATTTGAACGGATTAACCGGCACCCAGTTTACAACCTGCTCCAAAAACGAAAGTGGTTTTTCACCAGAAATAGCCGTTGTATCAATTAGATTTTCAGGAATAGAAGCCGAAGCCGGAAGTAGTTGCATCATCAATGGCATCAACACCATTGCGGCTATCAGCGATACGACATACAAAGTCAGGAAGACGAGCAACGTCCTTTTTAGAACAGGAGCATTGTTTATTTGTCTTGTTGAGCTAACGCTTGTGATTAGTAAAGAAATGACGAGCGGCAACATAGTCATCTTTAAAAATCCAATCCAAATTACGCCTATCGGTTCAATCCATTTAGCAAGTGACAACAAAGCGGTGTTCTGTGTAACGGAAGCAATGATTCCTAGCCCTAAAGCAAGCAATAATGCGGTTAGTAATATCAAACTATTTTTCATAGATTGTATTTTTCCTTGTCATTGTTAGTTGACTTCATATTCCGCACAGCAGTAAAAAGAATGTCGCAATAAGTAGATTTTGTTTCATCAGCAACCTCCGTAAATCGTTTTACACAAAGCTGCCGAACGGCGAAATTTACAAGTGATGACACAAACCGCGCCGCTCTTTTTTCTACCTGAATCGAGCGCGGTAATTGTTTGTTACTGCCCGCGCAAAATTTGTCTGATGTCCGCATTCGCCGGGTCAATATCAATCATCAAATCGCCGCCGCGCCGCCCGACGTAATCTCTCGCACCGTAATGCACGCGCCACAGCCAAACGCCTTTTGCCAAATGCTGCGAAACGGTAATCAAACTCGTTCCGACATCAACGCCCAACTCTTTCGCTTTACGATTCGCCGAAGCCAAAACCTGCGCTACCGAAACGGCGATTTCATCTTGTAAAGTTTCGTTATTCACAATCAACTCAATAAAATCTCTGTGAATCCTGCCTTTTCCGCCACTTTCGCCAAGCGTTCGTCAGCCGTGATGAATGGACGACGGCGTGGTTTTTCCTGACACCAAACGAGAGCCGCCGCGAGTTGGAACGAATCCAAAGCCCGCAAACCGTAATTTTCGGGTAAATCGTTTGCCAACTCTAAAATTCTTTCGACGGGCGAAACGATGCGGCAAGTTTTCTTGAGTTTCTCCCACAAACGCGAGGCTTTGACCGTTTCTTTTTCCGTCAAATGACCGTCGCGTTTGAGCCGCGCCAAACCACTGTTTATTTCAACCGAAGTTCCCCACCAAACGACGATTTTCGGATATTTTCGCAGCCACTTTTTTGACTGTGTTGTAAAAATTTGCGAACAGCAAAGCGGCAGTGCCGCGCTCGTGTCCCAAAAGGCAATTTCAGTCTTCATCGCGTTCGTCAATTACGGCTTTGATTGCCGTTTCGCTTTTCAAAGCGGAGCGTTTTTCTTTCAAAAATGATTCGCCAATCTCGCTTTCTTTGGGCAGACGCAAAATGCCCGCCGCCGCCAAAGCCAACTCTTCGGCTGAAAAATCCGAAGTATTGTGAAGCGGAACGATTTTGGCAATCGGTTGATTTCTATCGCTTATCAGAATTTCCTCGCCGCGTTTTACGTCGGCTAGAAAACTGCTCAAATGGTTTTTTAGTTCGGCAATGTTTGTAGTTCTCATAGTTTATAAAACCTCAACTTAGCCATTATAGCCAAGTCTTAGCATAACGCGAAACCTTTATCTAAAGCCGCAACAAGCTCGTCAACATTATCCTTCGTCGAATTGAGCATCATTCCCGTGCGAATCACGTTGCCGTAAAGCCCGCCTTTGCCGATGAGAACGCCGCGCCGCTTGGTTTCTTCAAAGACTTTTAAGACGGCTTCGGGCGCAGGTTCTTTCGTTTCGCGGTTTTTTACTAATTCAAGTCCCTGCATCAAACCCATTCCGCGCACGTCGCCGATAATCGGATATTTTTCTTTTAATTCTTCCAACTTTTCGCGTAAATATCCGCCGATGATTCGCGCGTTTGTCCGCAAATCTTCTTCTTCAATTAATTTGACAACGGCGAGCGCGGCGGTGGTCGAAACGGGATTGCCGCCGAACGTGGCAAAAGTCAAGCCTGGAAATTTGTCGGCGACTTCCGCCGTCGCAATCGTCCAGCCGATTGGAACGCCATTGCCCATTCCTTTCGCCGACGTGATGATGTCGGGCTTCACGCCGGAATGCTCGATGCCGAACCATTTATCGCCCGTACGTCCCCAGCCGGTCTGCACTTCGTCGGCAATAAAAAGCCCGCCGTGTTTGCGCGTGATTTCTTCGACTCGCTCGAAATAACCGGCGGGCGGAACGATGAAACCGCCGACACCTAGAATCGGTTCAGCCATAAACGCGGCGATTTCGCCGGTCGTCGCGGTCATAATTACGTCTTCGACATCTTCGGCGCACGCCGCGCCGCAACTGTCCGGTTTCAAATTAAACGGACAGCGGTAGCAATACGGAGCGCGGGCGTGGACGATTCCGGCAACCTGCGACGGCAGCGGTCGCCAAGTCGAATGCCCGACGCTCGAAAGCGCGGTCGCGCTTCTGCCCGAATAGCTATGCCGAAGCACGACGATTTCGTGCCGTCCGGTCGCCAACTTCGCCGCCATAATCGCCGTGTCGTTCGCTTCCGTTCCAGAATTTGAAAAGAAAGATTTTTGTAATTTTCCCGGCGCGATTTCCGCGAGCTTTTCCGCCAAATCCGATTGCGGGTTGTTCGCATAAAGCGCGGAAGTATGCTGCAAAGTATTGACTTGCTCAATAATCGCCTGGTTGATTTTCGGATTCGCGTGTCCGACGCTGACTGTCAGCACGCCGCCGAAGCAGTCGAGATAGCGATTGCCCGCGTCGTCCCAAACGTATTCGCCTTCACCTTTGACCAAAGCAAGAGGCTCTTGATAATAAGTGGCGACCGCCGGAAAAAGAAATTCCTTGTGCTTTCGCACGGTTTCAGATTGTTGTTTTTGTTCTGTTGGATTCATATATTTTTTAGCGCAATGCGAATAACTTTGTAGGACTAGCTTCGTCCTACAAAGTTATTTTTAACGGGTTAATTTTTACTTCAATTGTTGAAACAAAAGCGCATAAATATCGGCGTTCTCTTCGTTGCGCTGTTTTTTAGTCGAGCCGATACCGTGTCCCGCGTCGTAATCGACGCGCAACAGAACGGGTTTGCCGCTTGCGGTTGCCGCTTGCAGACGCGCCGCCATTTTTGCCGACATCCACGGCTCGACGCGCGGGTCGTTGATGCCGTGCGTCAGCATCACCGCCGGATATTTCACGCCGTCTTTGACTTTGTGATAGCCGTCCATAGACAGCAGCGCTTTGAAACCTTCTTCGGTTTTAAACGTGCCGAATTCGGGAATGTTCGGCACGCCGTTCGATGTCGTTTCCGCCCGCAGAGCGTTGTTCAAACCGACCGCGCTGACCGCCGCGCCGAATAAATCCGGTCTTTCGGTAATCGAGTTGCTGATTAAAATCCCGCCCGCGCTGCCGCCGATGATTCCCAAATGTTGGGGCGAAGTGTATTTTTCTGCGATGAGGTATTCGGCGCAGGCGATAAAATCTTTCCACGTATTCGATTTAGTCGCGCCTTTGCCCGCCAGATGCCATTCTTCGCCGTATTCACCGCCGCCGCGAATGCCCGTAATGGCGACGATGCCACCGCGATTAAGCCACGGCAGCGAGCCGGAAGCAAAATACGGCGAGGTGTTTTCGATTCCGTAAGCACCGTAACCACGCATCAAAACCGGATTTGTGCCGTTGCGCTTCAAGCCTTTTTTGTAAATAATCACGAGCGGAATCATCACCCCGTCGTAGCTTCGCGCCTTGGCGTTGACGACCTCGAGGCTGCTCATATCAATCCCAATCGGCGGCACAAGGCGCGTATCGGTTGCCGTTCGAGTTTTCGGATCGTAGAGAAAATTCGCCGACGATTTCGTCCACGAATCCAGATTGAAATAAACGCCGTCCACATCCGGGTAAGTGCCGACAATTGATGCCGAACCCTCATACGGAAGGCGAAGCGGTTCGGCTTTTTTCGTCTTGTAATCAACGCGGTAAATTTTGCGTGTTCCGCCGTCGAGCGTTTGCACGTAAAGCGCGTCGCGCGCCGCCGCCGCAGATTCGACAACCGCTTCGCTCGCCGGAAATACGATGTCGGCTTGCTTTACGTCCGGGTTTTTCAGGTTGACGTGAACGATTTTATAGCGCGGCGTGTTTTTGAAGGTGGTCAAATAAACGTCGTCGCCATAAATGTCAAAATTGCTGACTTCGTCGTCGAGATTGGCAATTTTTCGCCACTCGATTGCGGCGGGCGAATTACCCTTGAGCGCGCCGAGCGGGGCGACATATAATTCGCTGTTCGGCGATACTCCCGAATTAACGATGGCGAACATGTATTTTGAATCGAGTGGAACAGCGAGGAACGGCAGCGGCATCGTTTCAAGTTTAATTTTCGGGTTGACTTCGTAACCGAAAACGGCTTTGTCCGCGTCGGCGTTCGTGCCTAAGACGTGCAGATAAACGCGGCTTTTCTGATACAAATCGGTCGGCGGCGCGTCGGGTGCGAGTTTTTGCAGCCGGTTATAAACGAAAGATTTTCCATCGGGCAGCCAATCGCCCGCGCCGAAGCGTGCGCGGTCAATCAATTCGCCCGTGTCTTTACCGGTCGCGGTTTCGACCACGCGCAATTCGCCGTTTTCGCTGCCTCCGATTGAAGAAATGTAAGACACATACTTGCCGTCTTGCGAAGCGCTGAAACCGCCGATTGAACGGCGTTTGCCGTCGCTCGCTATTTTGTCAGGGTCAACAAGAATGCGTTCCGCGCCGCTTAAACCTTCGCGGACGTAAATTCTGAAATCGTTTTCTTCGGGGGCGCGGCGGTTGTAAAAATACAAATTGCCGCGCCGCTGAATACCGCCGACGCGCGTTCCGACATCGCTCAGAGAATTAAGCTCTTTCAAAATTTCTTCGCGCATCGGCAGCCGGTCGAGATAAGCGCGTGCGTAATCGGCTTGCGCCCGAAACCATTTTTGCGTCTCGTCCGCCTTCACATTTTCCATCCAGCGATACGGGTCAGTAATTTTCTGACCGAAATACTCGTCCGTGACGTTGCGAACTTCGGCTTTCGGCGGCGCAGTTTGGGCAAAAATTTGCAATGCAAAAATCGCCGAAAAAAACGCGCCGAAGAAAAGTTTCCGCCTTGATAAATTTGTTGTGTCGTTCATAGTAGCCTCCTTTTGGTTTGTTGAAAATTAAAATAACGAACCGTTATCGCCGCTTCCCATCATCGCACGGCGCACAAACGGAATCGGCGGACCGCCGTATTGCAAAAACGCATCGTGAAATTGCTTCCAAGCATTGCGCCCGCCGCGCGAAGCCGTCCAATCATCGCGCAGCTTGCGAATCATCAATTTGCCCATCGTGTAATTCAGGTATGCAGAGTCGAAAGTTCCACGCTCGGCTTGCTGTTCCGCGCTCCCTTCGTCTTGGAAGCCTTGTTCGAGAAACATTTTTTTCGATTCCTCGACCGTCATTCCTTTCGTGTGCATTCCGATTGCCGACAAAAATCGTACGTTTCGCAAAAGCGCTTCCTGCAATTGCCCGATGTGCATTTCCGTGTCGCCTGTGCCAAGCCCCGCGTCATACATCATTTCTTCGGTGTAATGCGCCCAGCCTTCGGCGAAAGCGTAACCGACAAAGACTTGACCAAATTTCGATTTCGAGCGGTTGGCGTGTAGAAATTGAACGAAGTGTCCGGGATAAACTTCGTGAACTGACGTGAAAAGCAAACTGCCTTTTCCGGGAATATAAGCGTCTTGTTTCTGTTTCGACCAAGACGGATTCGGCGGCGAAACGTAATAAACCGACGGCAGATTATTTTCAAAAGGTCCCGGAATATTGATATACGCAAAATTCCAAGCCTTATACGGCGGAGCTTGTTTGACTTGGGCTTCTTCCGTGCCGGGAATCGTTAAAACATCTTTTTCCTGTATAAATTTCCGCAAGTCGCCAAGCTGTTTCGTCGCCGCGTCAACGACGTTCGTACCTTCCGCTTTGTTCGCCGAAGCCTTCGCCATACATTGCAAAAGCGTTTGATTTGGCGTAAATTTTTGGCATTCTTCTCTCAGCGTGTTCGTGTTTCTTGCCAAATCCTGCTTGCCTATTTCCTCGAGTTTTGCCAAATCAACGTCAACGCCTTCGGTCGCTTTGAGCATCTGCTTAAACTTGTCCGCGCCGAGCGCGAAATTATCGTTTGCGCTCTTTTCCTGCTCACCGAGCCAAACGTCAAAATCTTTCACGGCTTTAATCGCGCCGTCGTTCGCTTCTTTGAAATCCTTTTGCGACTGTTCATCTTTGACCGAAGCAAAAACCGTCGGCACGTCTTTTGAGTAAAAATCCGCGAGTCCGCCAATCGTCGTGCGCCCGATTTTTACTAATGTCTTCGGAAGCGGGAGCTTTAAATTTGCTTTGATTTGCTGAAGCGCGTTCGGCACATTTTTGGCGTAGAGTGTGTAAGATTTCATCCGCGTTTCAAGCGGCGCGTATTCGCGCGAAACATAAACGTCCGGGTCAATCGAATCTGAATAAAAATAAGGATTCGTGTGCGGTTGGTCAGCCGTCTCGCGCCAGAACAAATCTTTGTCTATTTGTGCAATCAAATAATCGCGTTCAAATCTCTGCCGTTCATCAAGCTGGTCGTCTTTGAAACCGGCAGCTTTGTCGCGTTCGGCGTGAAGTCGCTGAATCTCTTTCTTCAAACCGTCCTCGCTCCAATCGGGCAATTTCCCGTCAAACTCGTGCTTGCCCTGCACAACGGCAAAATCGGGACGCGCGGCAAAATAATCGTTCAAAAATCCTTCGACGTATTTGTCCCATTGGTTGTTTACCGTTGCCGTGTTCGCATTTGTATTCGCCGTTTGATTCGATTGCGGCGCGTTCGTCGGCTGCCCGCAACCCACAAAGACAGCCGTCAATGCTAAAATGAAAATATAAAAATTTAATCGCATCATAATTTCTCCAATATTTTTAATAATTGCCTTCGCCGAAGTTAATCTTGTTTCAAACAGGACTTGCTTGACACTTTATCGGCGGATTCGCGGGCTTTCACGTTCGCGTCGGCAGTGAACTTAATCTTGTCAACAACGCAAATCTCCTTCACAGTGATTTTCGCCACCAGCAAATAAGAAGTTTCGTCGTTAGGATTTTCAGGGTTGCTTTGCACGTTAAAGCGGATGATAAGAGCTATCGGTACAATTTTATCTTTCTCTTTTTTTACTCGCCATTCGGCTTTATTGCCGATGGAATGGAAAGCTGCGGTGTCGAAATCAATCCGATGTTCGCTGCCGCCGGGCGCGATTACCGTCACGCTCATTCGCAAATCAAAGTCGTTCACTTTCAATTTATAACCGGTTATTCCGGGACAATCCGCGATATAAAGCGCAGTATCTTCTTCAATCGTTTTGCATTTCTTGCCTATCAAGTCGGTGTATTGACTTTGAATTTTCTGCGCTGAAACAGTAGGTGCGACGCAAAATAAAATCAGCATTGCCGCAAATGTTAAAATAGTTTTTATACTTTGTCGCTTTAGAATTTTCAATAAAGATTTCCTTCGCGCTTGCGTCCCGTGTAATCTACATAAACGACTTTCAATTCCGTGTGAAAATCGAACGAGGTTAAAACCTATTTCGCAGGTGGAATTCCCAAGTCTTTGCAAATCTTCTTAACTAAATTGTCTCTGACTTCCGTATAACGCGGCACGGCTGAACGCTTGTTCTGCGCTGCATTGTGCCACCACGAATGACTCGCGCCTTCGCGCAAAAGCTCGCAACCGTGCGAGTGAAGATAGCGAATCAAATCTCTGCGCTTCATACCGCAATCAATTCTTCTTCGTAATTCGTTCCGGCAACGTCAAGCGCGTCCCGCCGATTAAATTCCAACGCTTCGCGCAAAGTTACACGCAAAGTTTGAAGAAGTTCCTCGCGGGTCGCTTCCTGACAATTCACGCCGGGAATTTCTTTTATCCAGCCAATCCACCAATCACCGTCTTGTTTAATAATTGCCGTAAAATTGTTTTTCATATCAATACAAATTTCCTTCGCGCTTGCGTCCCGTATAATCAACATAAACGACTTTCAATTCTGTGTAAAAATCGAGCGCGGTCGAGCCTTGCTCGCGCTCGCCGATGCCGGTAGCTTTGATTCCGCCGAACGGAATATGCGCTTCGCCGCCGGTCGTCGGTGAGTTGATGTGCGTCATTCCGGTTTCGATTTCGTCAACGAAACGGAAGATGCGTGAAGCGTCCGATGTGAAAATTGAAGACGACAAACCGTAATCGCAATCGTTAGCAACAGTCATCGCTTCTTCAAAATCCTTGACGCGCAGAACCGACAATACCGGACCGAAAATTTCTTCGCGGGCGATTCGCATATCGGGCGTAACCGAATCGAACACCGTCGGCTCGACGAAAAAACCGTTTTCCAAACCGTCCCCTTCCGCGCGTTTGCCGCCGCACAAAAGATTTGCACCGTCTTCGCGCCCGATGTCTATGTATTTCAAAACAGTTTTGAATTGTTTTTCGTCAACGCTCGGACCCATTTCCGTCTTAGAATCCGCGCCGTCGCCGAGCCGCATTGACTTTGCGCGTTCGACGATTTTTTCGACAAACTCGTCGGCGATTCTATCAATCACAACGGCGCGAGAAGTTGCCGTGCAGCGTTGACCGGTTGAACCGAACGCGCCTTGGGCGGTTGATTCGATTGCCAAATCCATATCGCAATCTTCCATCACGACGACCGGATTTTTGCCGCCCATTTCGCATTGGACTTTCGCACCGCGCCGGGCAACTTGTTCATATAATTTAATACCGATTTCCGTTGAGCCGGTGAAAGAAACTGCTTTAACCGCCGCGTGATTGGCGATTTCTTCGCCGACTTCCTCGCCCGCGCCAAAATCAAATTCAAAACGCCCTTTGGAACTCCGGCTTCTTCAAAAATTTCGACGATTCGCACGGCGGTGGCGGGCGTGGCTTCGGCAGGTTTAAGGACGATTGTATTTCCGGCGACGAGCGCGGGCGCGATTTTCCAGACGGGAATCGCCACGGGAAAATTCCAAGGCGTGATAAGCGCGGCAACGCCGTGCGGTTGTTTGATTGTGTAAGCAAAGTTCGCTGGCAATTCTGATTGAATGGTTTCGCCGTTCAAACGACGAGATTCGCCCGCGCAAAACTCGGCGACGTTAATGGCGCGCTGCAGCTCGCCGCGTGATTCGGCAATTGTTTTGCCTTCTTCGCGCGTCAAAATTTGCGCCAAATCTTCTTTGTTGTCTTCGAGCAGTCGCGCCGCTTTTGCCGCAATGCGCCCGCGCGTCGGCGCAGGCGTATTTTTCCAATCACGAAAAGCATCATACGCCGCTTCGACGGCTTTTCGCGCTTCGTCTCGCGTGGCAAGTTTGAACGTGCCGATAACGTCTCTAGTATTTGCCGGGTTGATGTTTTGAATTGTTTTATCGGAAGACGATTCAGCCCACTCGCCGTTGATAAAGTTACGATAGATAGTCATAAATAGATGTGGAAAATTAGAGTTTCGATTAAATTGTTCTAAAATTTTAAAATTTAAAACGGGAAAATTATTGTGTTAATTTATACGAGATGAAATCGAAAAGCAATAATAATTTGCGCGAACTGCTGGAAAATCGGGCGGCGAAACATTCTGACAAAACCTTTTTATCGTCCGAAGCCGACGGGCGAAGTTGGACATATCTAGAATTTAACCAAGCCGTCAATCGCGCCGCGAATCTACTTCTTGATAACAAAATCAAAAAAGGCGATGTGGTGAGTTTGCTGCTGCAGAATTCTGCTGAATACGTCATCGCTTATTTTGCATGCTTTAAAATTGGTGCAATTGCCAATCCCGTCAACTCACTGCTCAAAGCCAAAGAAATAGAATACGTTATCGGAGATTCCGAAGCGAAACTTCTGCTCGTCAATTCGCAATTTTTCGCCGAACTGTCAGAATCGTCTGCGCCGGCGGGCGGATTTGCGCCGCGAGAAAGATTGTCACATCTGCAAAACATAATTCAATTTGATGACGAAGCCGAAGCAACAAAAAATTTCAGCGAAGAATTAGAACAAACCGAAATCGAATCCAGCGACGAAGCAATTATCATTTACACATCAGGAACGACGGGCAAGCCAAAAGGCTGTCTTTTAACTCATCAAAATTTAATCGCCAACGCCCGGCAAATTACCGAATGGCTCGGCTTCAACGAAAACGACCGGTTGCTGACGATTATGCCGCTTTTCCATATGAACGCCGTTTCCGTGACGACGATGACCGCTCTTTATGCTTCGGCTTCGACGGTAGTTTCGTTAAAGTTTTCCGCTTCAAAATTTTGGCAAATCGTTTCTGATTACAAAATTACTTCATTCGGCTCGGTGGCGACAATGCTTTCGATGCTCTTGGCGAACAGCGGTCAGAGGTCAGCAGTCAGAGGTCAATCGGGAAATCCAAAATCCAAAATCCAAAATCCAAAATCGGAAACGCTTCGTTTCGCAATGTGCGGTTCTGCGCCTGTTCCTGCTGAAGTTCTGCGAAAATTTGAAGAAACTTTTGATTGTTTAGTCATCGAAGGTTACGGACTTTCAGAATCAACTTGTCGCTCGACTTTCAATCCGCCGAATAAAACGCGCCGCGCCGGTTCGTGCGGCAAGCCAATCGGCAATGAAATGAAAATTTTTGATGAGAATGATAAAGAAGTTCCGATTGGCGAACTCGGCGAAATCGTTTTGCGCGGCGAAAACATTTTCAAAGGCTATTTCAAAAACGACAAAGCGACGCGCAAAGCATTTCAAAACGGTTGGTTTCACACGGGCGACATCGGCTATCGAGACGCGGACGGATTTTTCTACATCGCCGATCGCAAATCCGATATGATTATTCGCGGCGGCGAAAACATCTACCCGCGCGAGATTGACGAACTTCTTTATAAGCATCCGTCGGTTGAATCGGCGGCGGTCATCGGCGTTGCGGACGAACTTTACGGCGAAGAAGTGGCGGCGTTTGTCGTATTGAAAAAAGGCAAAACGGCGAGCGATGAAGATTTGATAAATTTTTGTAAAATCCATCTGGCGGATTACAAATGTCCGAAGAAAGTTTATTTTGTCGAAGATATTCCGAAAGGCGCAACCGGCAAATTGCTCAAGCGCGAACTCACGCGGATTTATAACGAATTAAAATAGTTCTCCTTAAATTGCCACTAGCTTGTGGTCTTTGATTTATTCCGACAATAAAATCTTGAACGGAGATTGCTGTCAGAACCGCCTGCGGTAGCGGGCGGGTGTTCGAAAGGGGAAAGGCAAAGTAAGAGAAAATTTATCCTTTATCCTTCAGCCTTTCGCCGTGCAGTAACCCGCCCGCTACCGCAGGCGGTTCTGACCTGTCAATCGGAATAAATCAAAGACCACAAGCTAGTGGCAATTGATAAAAAGCAGATGGTAATTGATAAAATTGCCATCTGCTTTAAATTCAGTTCATCGCCCTTTATTTAACTCTCTTTCCTTTTAACTCTTTGCCACTCGGAATGATTATTGTCAGCCCTGTAACTTTTCCGCTTGCGTCGCGCTCGAATATAAGTTGAACGCTTGCCGTTTGTGCGGCGAACTTATCTTTTGCCGCTGCATCAGGCGCGAGTTCGATGCGCTCGCCTTCCGGCGAAATGCCGACGAATTTTTCGCCTTCCTGTTGAAAGGTCAGCAAGCCCATCGGCGTTTCAAATTGCCCGACGTAATCCGCAAACTTTCCGTCGGCAATCGGTTTTGGTGTTGATTCGATTTTTGTATCGGTAATCGGAAATGACGAGCCGGGAATAGGCAAAACAAACGAATCATTTCCGCTTGTCGTTTTTACTGCCGGATGCGTCGGAAAAATTGGGAGTTTCGGTGGATTCGGTTTTAATCGGGCGATTTCCGCCATTGCCACTTCGACCGCTTTTTCGATTTGCGTGTCGCGTCCCGCCATAAAATCCTGCGGCGTGATTTCCACATCGTAATCAGGCGCAACGCCGATGTTTTCAATTCCCCAACTGCTTCCGTTCGGATTATAAGCCGCGCGATTCGGGAGTTGAATCTGTCCGCCGTCAACCAGACGCGGCGTGAAAAAGTAAGGTCCAATGCCGCCGCCGTAAGTTCGCTTGCCGACGATTTTTCCGACCTTGCCCAACTGAAACATAAACGCGCCCGTTTCCGCCGCCGAGCCGTTCCATTCGTTGATGAGCATAACTTTGACGGGCGGCGCGGGATTGACCGGCGTGGCGATGTCGTCGCCGCCGCGAAAATGATAAAAATAAAGCGGCTTGCGCTGCATCCATTCAATCAAATAATCGGGCGTGATGCCGCCGCCGTTAAATCGTTGGTCAACGATAATTCCGGCGCGGTCGGCGTAACCGGTCAAACCGCGAATCGCGTTCATAATTCCTTCGCCGCTGTAGCCTTCGATAAAAATATAGCCGAGCTTGCCGCCGGACATTTGTTCGACTTTTTTTCGATTTTCTTCCGCCCAATTCGCTCGCCGCAGACGATTTTCGCCCGCCGCTGGATAAACCGTGAATGTGCGCGGATTGTTTCCGTTAGCGTCGGAACTTACAACGATTTTAGTTGGCTTGCCGATTGTGTTTTCAAAGTAGCTGTATAAATTTTTATTCGTTTCGATTTTCTGTCCGTTTGCTTCCAAAAGATAATCCCCTGTCCGAACGTCAACGCCCGCTTGGTCGAGCGGCGCGGAAAATGAGCCGTTCGACGAAGCGAAAGAAGTCGAGCGATAAACTTTCACGAAGCGGATTTTTCCGTTTTCGATTTTGTAATCCGCGCCGAGAAGCCCGGCGCGACCACCGCCGCCGCCTTGAGGTGCAGTGTCGCCGCCGCCGACTCCGAGATGCGAAACCGAAACGTGACCGAGCATCTGCCGCATAAGCGCGTTCAAATCGCCGCGTCTGGTGACGGTCGGCAGGTAAGCGGCGTATTCGCGTTCGAGCGCGGCGAGATTTTGCCCGTGATAGTTCGGGTCGTAAAACCAATCGCGCATAATCCGCATTGATTCGTGAAACATCTGTCGCCATTCTTCAGCCGGATTGACGCGCACTTCCATCTTTTGCAGATTCAATTTTCCTTCGTCTGCCTTCGGTGCAGCATCGGTTGAAACTAAAAACCAATCGCGCTCTTTCTGATACAAAAGTTTCGAGCCGTCGCGTGTCAGTTCGTAACCGCCGACCCCTTCGACAAATTTTTCTATCTTTGACGGCTGCGCCGCGTCGAACGAATAAATCACCCGCGAATTCTGGACGGAAACGTCGCCCGGCGTGTTCGGCGATTCGCTGGCAACGAGAAAGAATTTGCCCGCACGACGAGCGAGAATCTGCGAATAATCGCGTAGCGGCAGAGGCAAATCTACAAAACGCCTTTGCAGATTTTCAAAATCTATTTTTGTATTCGACGCAGCTTCGTTCGGCTTTGCATCCGGGTTCGGTTGATTGTTCGGCAAAAGCAGAGACGGCGTGTCCTTCGCCAAAATGAGCGCGTGAACTCTTCTGACAATTAACGGATTTGCAAGAACGCCATTTAAAACGCCCCATTCAAACTCGCTCGTGCCGGCGTTTGGGCTGGAAACGAAATAAAGATATTTTCCGTTCGCATCGAAAACCGGCAGTTCGGCGTGCGCCACGCCGTTTGTGATTTGAATGTTTTTATTGTTCGCCAAATCACGAATGTAAATTGTTCCGGCGCGATTTTTCAAACGCTTGGCGTAAGTCAAAAACCTGGAATCGGGCGAGAAATTCGCCGACCAATTTTCCTGCGCCGAATAACCGGAAGCGTCAACCTTCGTCGCCGCCCCTTTTTCAACATCAGCCAGCCAAAGATTCAACTGCCGGTCGGAAAAAACGAATTTTTTGGAATCGGGCGACCACGCGAGTTCACGATAAAACGACGGTTGTTTTTCAATCGAGATTTTTTTAACCGAATCATTTTCCAGAGAGCGAACGTGAAGCGCATACTCGCCCGTTTCGTCGGAAAAATATGCAACCGATTTTCCGTCGGGCGCGATTGTCGGATAGCGTTCCGCCGCGCCGGAAGTGTTCGTCAGATTTTTCGTGTCGCCATTCGCCGCATCGAAAATCAAAACCTCGCCGCGTGCGCCGAAGGCTAATTTGTCGCCGCTTGCCGACGGCGAAATTGATTCAAGAAAACGCATTGCCGGAACTGTCTTTGGTTTTAATTCCGAAGTGTCGGGCGAAACCGAAACATTAATTATTTTGCTTTGATTCGTCGCCAAATCGAACAAATTAAGCCGCCCGTTTTGGACGAAAACAATCGCGTCGCTCGTTGCCGCTGCTGTTCGGATGCCTTGCCCGTCGAATGTCGTCAGTTGTTTCGCCTGTTTCGTTTTGCGGTCAATCGAGAAAAGATTAAAAACTCCGGTGCGGTCGGAAACGGTATAGATTTTATCGCCGAGCCACATCGGAAATCGGTCGTTGTAGTTTTGATTCGGCAATTTTTCAATCGCGCCGTTTTGCAAATCAGCGATGTAAATTGGCGCAGTCGAGCCGCCGCGATAATATCGCCACTCGCCGAAACCCGTGCGCGGATTGTATGCGATTTGCTTTCCATCCGGCGAGAATGAACCTTGAAAGGCTTGCGGCAGCGGCAGCGACTCAGCCAACGCGCCGCCGTTTGCAGCGACTTTGTGAAGACGCGTTACACCTTCTTCGTCGCGCGTGCTTTCAAAAACGACGGCTTGCCCGTCCGGTGTCCAGGCGACCGGCAAATCGTCTTCGCCTTGAAATGTCAAACGCTTTGCCTCGCCGCCGGTTGCCGGAGAAATGTAGATGTCAAAATCGCCGCCGTTCCAACGCGAAAACGCGATGGTTTTGCCGTCCGGCGAAAAAGCCGGATTGTTTTCCGCGCCGGCATTGTTTAACCGCCGGGCTGTGCCGCCGCTTCTTTCGACCAGCCAGATTTTTCCGGCATACGCGAAAGCGATGTGCGTTTGATTCACGCTGACGCGCCCGATGAGCAAAGGCGCATTTGTCGTCTGGGCGAAAATACTCGCCGCCGATAAAAACAGAATCGGTAAAAAAGCTAAGACCTTAGACATATAGAATTTCTCCATTTTATTTTGGTTTATTGGGAAGAGTGTCGATTTCAATATGTCTTTGTATCACGAAACATTTGTGATGGTCTTGAACGAAAAAAACATTTTTGCACACGGCTAACACGAACGTGAGATTTTTCGATATTCGCCGGGCGTTACGCCTAAATGATTTTTGAAAGTTCTGGCGAAATGACTTTGGTCGGTGAAACCGGCTGCCAGAGCGATTTCAATCAACGAATCGTTTGAAACGGAAATACGCCGACAGGCAAACTCGACGCGCAGCCGCCGGACATATTCGCCAATCGTGCCGCCCGTTTGCCGGCGAAAGACGCGGGCGAGATGAACCGGATGTACGTCGGCAATTCGGGCAACATTTTCTAAAACAATGGATTCGGAAAAATTAGCGTGCAGAAAATCTCTGACTTGTTCGAGCCAGCGCGGAGATTTTTTTTCAGACGTTGAAACTCTGCTGCGGACGGCTTCAGCTAAAATCTCAAAAATAAGACCTTCTATCGCCAAAGCAGAAGCCGAATCCATTTGACGAAACTCCTGATAAATTCTGTTTCCTAACCACGCAATCGCTTCCGTTTGCGAACTCGTTGAAGCGTCCAGAACGACGGAACGCTCGCGGATGTATGCGAACCGCTCGGAATTAAATTGGACGCTCAAAATTCTCGCTCCGCTTTGAAAATCAACCGCGTGAGATTCTTGCGGCGGATGAAAAACGATAGTCGAAGGCTGGCGCGTCTGCGCTTGGCTGCCGTAGTTTTCAATGTAATTGCCCGCTAAAACAAAACTGAACGAAGCCTCTAAATGTGTGTGGCGCGGCTGTTTCAATCTCGGCGGATAAACGGCTTCGGAAAGCATAAAACCGCTTATCGAGTGTTTTTTCTGAATGTGTGTCATATATTGTTCCTTAGTAGAAACGCGGTAAGTTATATCGCGGTAAGTTATATCTTTGTATGTAAAATTTACCTGCTTCTTTCAGATTGATTTGTAAAACTATTCTTATAACGTCGGCGGCGGGCGCAAGGTTAACAAGCGGTTAATTTTTTACAAAACAATAAAGAAAAGTTATTTTTTTAACGATAAGAAGATGAATAAGTTTCGGCTATTTGTGTATTTGGAATTGATGGTAGTTTTCCAATTGTGTTGCGTTACCGATTACCAATGCTCTGTTTGAACCATCTTATTTCCGTTTTTATTGAACGCCACAAACCGCTCAGAATTAATTTAACAGGCGCGTTTTCGCTGAATGCAGAGGCGATGGCGTAAAGCGTTCGAGGCGATAAGCGCGATTCATTGGAAACGGCAAACACAGGCTCCCATCTTTCCGGCTGCAGTTTCGCTTTGAAGGCATCGAGTCCGTCGAAGTTGTAAAACCGCTGCCCGTGTTTACGCATCCACGCGAGCAGAATGCGAAGCCCGAGCGGATTGCGAAACGGCGCGACTTGCGCTCTGGTCGAGAGCGGCGAAAGTCCGAGCGTGGCGTAATCATAACCATCTTCCGCCAACGCACGCATCGCTTTATCAATCATCAATTCAACCGAACCGTTCGGTGCGCCGGGTCGGTGAATGAATTGCTCAAACAGCCATCCGTTATGCTGTTTGACAGGTGATAACAAGACAAGCCCGAAAATTTCACCGCCGCGTTCGGCGACAAATACGCGGCGGTCAAACAGACGAGTCAGCGTGTCAGGCTCAACCAAAAAGTGTAGCGGCGGCAATCCTTTTGCGCCGAGCCACTCGTGCAAACATTCAAGCAGTGCCGGATTATTGTGTGCCTTTTCAGTTGACCATTCCGCTATGCTCACGCCTTTATTTCGCGCCCGATTCAATTGCGCCCGCAGAGATTTGTGTTTTGCAACCAGATTAACCCAATTATGAGGCTGCCAGACGGGTTGTGCGCCGAGCAGAACTTTCGCGTGTTGCGGAGAATCTGCGTAAACAGATTCAAGCCGCGCTTCGGCGCAGAAATAGCAAACGCGCTCGCCTACCTTCGCCGCATCTCGTTCAAACTCAAAGGCAACTTCCTTCAAATTTTTACCGGCGCAAACCGGCGCACCGGCAACAACGCGCACGCCGCGACACGAAACAAAACCGACGACTGCTTCATTAGTTTTGGCAAACCAATGTTCGATGCCGGGATTGATAATTTGATACGAAGTCGAGTTCCAGCCGTGTGCTAAGACAAGTTGGCGCGTGCGGGCAAGCGATGAAGATTCTTGCAGCGTCTCGTCATCAAGTCTTTGCAGAGATGCGGCTCTATGATTGCTCATCGCTCATTCTAAAATAATTCCATTCCAAAAAGTTCACTCGACTAAATCTTTCACCGCAAATGCTTTCTCAAAAACGAAACGATTTTCCAGCCGTCGAGATAAACCCAGGGCTTTTCGCCCAAAGTGTAATGCCCGCACGGAATTTTCACCGCGCTGTGTTCGATTTTGTGTTCGCGCAAGGAGCGCATCATATCGCGCGATAAATCAACGGGAAAAGTTAAATCGTAAAGCGTGTAAATATAGCGTTGCGGGCGCGGCGGCATCTTCGATAATTTATCTATATAAACCATCGGCGAAATCGGCAGCCAAAACTCGCGCAGTTCGTCCAAACTGACGTTATTTCCGATGCCTTCTTTAACGTGATATGTCGAAAGCCCTTGCCAGACGACATCGGCGACGTAACCGGAAACGTGATTGAAAACGCCCGCGTCAATCGTCAAATCGTGCGCGAAAGCGAAAAATCCGACGCAAGAGCCGATGCTCGTGCCGACTACTCCGATTCGCTGGTAACCTTGCAATTTCAGCCAAGCGACGGCGGCGCGCGTATCAACAACCGATTGCCGCAGAGATTGCAAAGTTCGCCCGACATTCGGCGCAACCAAATAATCGGCGCGTTCGAGTTCCGGCGGCATTCGCTCTTCGTGATACGGCAAAGTCAGACGCAGAGCCGATACGCCGACGCGGTTGAAAACCTTACACAAATCAAAATAGCTGCCCGCTCTGGCGTTCCAATGCGGCAAAATCACGACGGCGGATTTTTTATCTTTATCAAACGGGAAAAATCTGGCATAAGCCGTGTTATTTTCCGGCGATGGCGTTTCGATTGTGCTTGTCCAAATTAATTGCTTGTCGTTGAGTTCATAATCCGTGATTTCCGGCAGATGAAAAAACTCGTCGCTGTTTGCCAACATACGTTTTGAGTACTCGCGGAAAATTTGGCGCGGGTCGTCGCCGTTAGCGTTTTCTTTGACGAATTCTGTTCCCCATTCAAATTCGCGCACAATCCGATTGGCGTTGAGCATCGCAAAATAGCGTTCGCGGTTGTGCATATAGCGTTTGAGCATACTTGATTAGTGTAAAGTGTAAAGTGAAAAGTGAAACAATAAAATGCCGTTAAAATAAAAAGACTGTCAAAGAATTAATCTTAACAGACTTTTCACTTTTCACTTTTCGTTTTTTCAAAAGCACAAACGGCGATTTTTCCGCCGCCATAATTTTCGAGTAAAAATCTTTGACGGATTAGAATAAAATTTATTTATCGCAAAGCGAGCGCGGGCAACTGTTAATGAGAAAGGTTATGTAGGGACTTGCAGCCAAATTTACTAGTGCAATTTTTCTTTTGTATTTCACATTTAATCGTCCGTTAAATCAACCTAAATCCTCTTAAGCAATTTTGAATTCTATGTTATAATTCGGCGTAAAACGTTCTATAGATTCACAATAACGTAGGAGAATACTAATGTCCGCTGATTACCAAAAAATACAAGAACTGCTCGGTGCGGAAGCCGAAACGCTTTTAAGCCACCAATCGAAAACGATTCCGAAAGAAAACCTGCAATTGCCGGGCGCAGATTTTGTTGACCGCGTATGGCTGCAGTCTGACCGCAGTCCGGCGGTTTTGCGTTCGATGCAGACACTCTACGACACGGGACGCTTGCGCGGCACCGGTTATCTTTCAATTCTGCCGGTCGACCAAGGCATCGAACACAGCGCGGGCGCGAGTTTTGCGCCGAATCCGCAATACTTCGACCCGGAAAATATCGTTAAACTTGCTCTCGAAGGCGGCTGTAACGCGGTTGCTTCGACGTTTGGAGTATTGGGAACGGTCGCCCGCAAATTTGCCCACAAAATTCCATTCGTCGTTAAAATAAATCACAACGAACTTTTAACTTATCCGAATAAATTCGACCAGATTCTATTCGGCAACATTGAGCAAGCGAGAAATATGGGCGCGGTCGCCGTCGGCGCAACGATTTATTTCGGCTCGGACGAATCAACCCGTCAATTGTCGGAAATCGCCGAAGCGTTTTCCCACGCGCACGAACTCGGAATGGCGACGATTCTCTGGTGCTATCTGCGCAACTCGAAATTTAAAACCGACGAAGGCGATATGCACACCGCCGCCGATTTAACCGGACAGGCAAACCATTTGGGCGTTACGATTCAAGCCGATATTATCAAGCAGAAATTGCCGGAAAGAAACGGTGGATATAATTCTTTGAACTTAGCCGGAAATTCGACCTACGGCAAAACAAACAAATTGGTTTATGAAAAACTGACAACCGACAACCCGATTGACCTCGTGCGTTATCAAGTGGCGAATTGTTATATGGGACGCTGCGGTTTGATAAATTCCGGCGGTGAATCAAAAGGCGAATCGGATTTGGCGGACGCGGTTCGCACGGCAGTTGTCAACAAACGCGGTGGGGGAACCGGTTTAATTTCCGGCAGAAAAGCATTTCAACGCCCGATGAACGAAGGGATAAAACTTCTCAATTCGATTCAGGACGTATATCTTTCTGAAAAAATTACCGTCGCGTAAATAATTTAAGCAGGTTAGAATTACACGGATAGTTTTGCAAGAGACTACTCGTGTAATTCTTTTTTAAATCCTAATTTTTGTCGGCTTTCATACAAACAAAAGTTTATTTATCTAACTTTTGAATCTGATACTTGGATTTAAGCGAAATCTATTTCAAAGGAAAGTAAACCTTTAAATTAAACAAACAGAGAAATTACAAGGAAATTATGAAAAAACTGATTTTTGCATTCATTCTAATGGCGATGACCGTCGGCTTCGGCGCGAGCAGCATTTCTGCACAAGAAATGAAAGACAATAAAATGATGAAAAGCGGCAACCCGATGGTCGGCGGCGCGGCGATGTATAAAACTAAAAACATCGTCGAGAACGCTATAAATTCGAAAGACCATACAACGCTGGTTGCCGCCGTCAAAGCCGCCGGGTTGGTTGAAACTTTGCAAGGCAAAGGACCGTTCACGGTTTTCGCGCCGACCAATTCGGCGTTTGATATGCTTCCTGCCGGAACGGTTGACACTTTGGTTAAAACGGAAAACAAGGCAATGTTGACGAAAATTTTGACTTATCACGTTGTAGCTGGAAATATGGATTCCAAAAAGATTATGAAAGCCATCAAAAAAGGCGACGGTAAAGCAATGCTGAAAACCGTTTCCGGCGGAACATTAACTGCGACGATGGAAGGTAACAACCTTATTCTAACCGACGAAAAAGGCGGCAGATCGAAAGTTACGATTGCAAATGTGAAGCAATCAAACGGTGTAATTCACGTTGTTGACACTGTTTTGATGCCGAGCTAATTTCAGTTAACAGTTATCAGTTAACAAATACCAGTAAATTGAGCGTTAGCAAATGTATTAATACTTAATATACATTTGCTAACGCTCAATTTTATTTTCGTTCAACGAAATTGCTGGCTGTTAACTGTTAACTGTCTTGTGCCTACTGTTTTTCGCTCATCTGCTTTTTAAGCTGAATGATAAAAGACTTCACTGCCGTTGCTTCGTTACTGTCGGGAAAAACGCGCAGGAATTCTTCATAGACCGCAATTGCTTCGTTAAATTTTTTCATTTTTTCAAAAGCCAAACCGAGAAATTGATAAATAGTTATCGCGTCCGGCGCGCCTGCAAGCTGCGAAACGGCTTTTTTGAAATATCCGACGGCGAGCATATAATTGGCTTCCTCCGATTCAAAATCGCCCGTCGAGCCAAATGCTTCCGCTTTGTCTTTATAAAGCAGACCTAAACCCGTCTGCGCTTCCGGCTGAAAGCCTTTGCCTTCTGTGATAGCGCGTTTGAAAGCCGCAATCGCTTTTTTTTCATCACCTTCCGAAACGTAAATTCTGCCTTCGACGGCGGAGGCTTCCGCATAATTCAGCCGCGCTTTTTTGGCGGCGGCTATGGCTTTGAGTGCGCCTTCGTTGTCGCTGCTGGCGGACAGAACACGAGCGAGCGCAAGATTTGCCTCGGCGTATTTTGGGCGCAAACTTATCGCTTTACGGTATGCGACAATCGCTTTTTCGCGGTCGGTGGTTGATAATCTTTCGGCTTCTTGGAAGGTTAATTCGGCTTGGTCGGTGGTCTTGACGAGCGCAATTTTTACATCGTCTTTTTGCGCGGCAGTCAAATTTTGCGATGTTTCCTTAAAACCGTCGGCGCGAACGCGAAGTTTGTGCGCTCCAGCAGTAACTGGCTTGATAATTAATTTTCCACTTTCGTCCGTTGTGCCGCGTCTTAAATCGTCGAGCCAAACGATTGCATTTGGCTCAGTGATAACGGTGATTGTTCTCGTTGCTTGGGTTGTCGCGGGTTTTTGCGCCGAAACCGTCGAGGCAAATAGTCCTATCAGACAGAAGATTTTCAAAATCAAAGTTTTATTTTTGCTCGTTTGTATTCGCATTGATTTACTCTTGAAAATTTTTAAATAATTTTACCACAAAGACACCGCAAACACAGAGAATCAAAAGTAAAAAGGTAAAAGTAAAAAGTTGAGCCGAATTTTGTCTTTTACCTTTTTACTTTTTACTTAAAAAACTCTGTGTCTCTGTGGTAAATTGTATTTCTTTTCTGTACAGTACAGTATTTTATTTGCCGCTTGGAATTTGTTTCAAACGGCGAAGTAGCGGCGTTATTGTCAAGCCTTGCACAAAGACGGAAAATGCGACAACGCCAAACGTAACGATTAAAATTTCTTGACGATACGGCAAATTGTCAGGAATTCCCAACGCCAACGCCAACGCCAACGCGCCGCGCAAACCGCCCCAAAATAATATGTGCTGATGCTTCGCGTCAATTTTCAAAGACGACCGCGCAAACAACGCCGAACAAGGATAAACGGCAATTGCTCTACCAATGAGGACGGCAATAATTGAAACGACAATCGGCACGATTGCTTTGCCAAAATCTTGATATGCGACGTTTATACCTAAAATAATAAAGATAACGGAGTTGACGATAAACGCCGCAAAATCCCAAAAATGAGCGATGGATTCTTCTCCCTTTTCGGTAATCACGCCGAAGGCGGCTATATTTCCGACGAGTAATCCCGCCGTCGTCGTCGCCAGAATTCCCGAAAGATGAAAATGCTCGGCGAGCCAGAACGAGCCGAAAGCGGCAAGCGTCGTCATCGAAAGCTCGACCAAATCGTCTTGCGTTTTTCCGATTATCAAAAGTGCCAAACCGCCGACGAGCAAACCGCTTACGATTCCGCCGATGACCGACAAAAACATCATCCACGTGGACGAACCGAAACCAAGCGTTTCGCCGAGCGCGAAAGTCAAAGCAAGCGTAAAAACAACTGCCGCCGTGCTGTCGTTAAATAAACTTTCGGCTTCAACCAGCAAGCGAAGTCTGCCTTCGACTTTCGCTTCCTTGAACGTGGCGATGACCGAAACCGGGTCGGTTGCCGCAATCAAAACGCCGAACAAAATCGCCGCTTGCCAAGTCCAACCAACCGTATAGTGCATCAAAAAGGCGGTTACGCCAGCCGAAAGCAAAACGCCGACAGTCGCATAAGTGATAATCGGTAAAAGGTCGTTCCGCAATTCTCGCCAGCGAATATAAAGCGCGGCTTCAAATATAAGCGGCGGAAGCAGAACCTTAAAAAGCAAATCTTTAGAAAAATTTATTTCGAGTTCGAGCGGCAAAACCGTGATAAAAATTCCCGCCAGAACCAAACCGACCGTGTATGGAACTTTGAAACGTCGAGCGATAATAGCAACTATTGTCCCAATAAGAATTATCAGTGCGATTTGTTCGATTTTCAGAGTTTCCATTTCAGTTCCTTCTTAAATAATACGACTGAAACCGATTTTGCCAAAATTCGCTTGATTTTTTCGCGTAGCAAATTATAATCAATAATTCGTGGCTGGGTAGCTCAGCTGGTTAGAGCGTCGGATTCATAACCCGAAGGTCGAGTGTTCAAGTCACTCTCCAGCCACCATTTTTAACGGCAAGTTTCGCAGCTCGCCGTTTTATTTTTGCGCGAAAATAAGTATTATCTTGTTGCTATGAAATTTGCTTTATTAATTGCCGCCGTTCTTTTTTTGTTGACTACAACATCGCTGGCGCAAACCGCGAAAGATTTTGCCGCCGAGTGGGACAAGCAGCATATTTCCAGCTTGCCGCCTTCAAATGTTCGTCATAAAGATTTACAAAAATACCTCGAACAATTGAAAAAACTCGGCTTGAAAGTTGAAGAAGTCGGACGCAGCTACGCCAATCGTGAGATTTATCAAATCGAATGGGGAACCGGCGCGACAAAGGTTTTTATGTGGTCGCAGATGCACGGCGACGAGCCGACGGCAACGTCCGCTTTGCTCGATATGTTCGCCTACTTGCAAAATAATCGCGGTAAAACATGGGTCAAGGAACTTGAAAAAACATTGACGATTCGCGGCGTGCCGATGCTCAACCCGGACGGCGCGGAACTTTTCCAACGGCGTAATCTGCAATCAATTGACATCAATCGCGACGCGCAGGCATTGGAGACACCCGAAGGCAGACTTTTAAAAAAACTGCGCGACGATTGGTCGCCCAACATCGGTTTTAATTTGCACAATCAAAATTCTTTGACAACCGTCGGCAAGACCGACAAACAAGCGACGATTTCTTTTCTTGCGGTTTTGGGCAACGCGGAAAATAAATCGAATGAGGGACACGAGCGTAACAAACGAATCTGCGCGGTGATGACGCTCGCTCTTGAAAACTTTATCAAAGGACATATCGGACGCTACGACGACGCGTATAACCCACGCGCTTTCGGCGATATGATTTCCGCTTGGGGAACGCCCGTGATTTTGATTGAAACTGGCGCGCTGCACAGCAAAGACGAGCAGTTTCTCGTCAAATTAAATTTCGTCGCGTATCTTTCCGCGCTTAAATCGCTGGTTGATAAAAGCGAGCGGTCAGCGAATCCGAAAATCTACGACGCTTTGCCGTTCAACGATTCGGGCAATCTTTTCAACTTCATTTTCCGCAACGCAAACGTCGTCAATTTTGCCGAAACGAGCGAACTGTTCACGGCGGATATCGCAATCAATGCAGAACGCCGCCGCGCTAATGAATCCGCGCCAACTTTCATTCGGGAAATCGGCGATTTATCCGTTTTTTCAGGTTTGGAAGAATTTAACGCGAAAGATTTTTATCTGGTTCAGAAAAACGGACTGCTTAGAATAGGCGCAAGCGGCGAATTTCTTTTCTACAAAAAGACGCGCAAAATTGATTGGACGGCGAAAGACTTGGAGAGGACATTTCCGCCCGACGCTGTTTTTTCAAACGGCAAATGGACGCGAGGCGAGAAACTTTTGCCGAAGAAATTTTAGCCACAGAAAACACAGAGGAAAGCAAGAGAAAAGAAGTTTTTCTGTATTTATTTTTCTCGAAAAACTCTGTTTTCTCTGTGGCTAAAATTTCCATTAAAAATCCTTGACGGCTTTACAATCCAAAATCCAAAATCCAAAATCTAAAATTGGATTATGCTTTCACTTCTGAAAATCAAAAACATCGCGCTGATTGATGAAATCCAACTCGAATTCTCGCATGGTTTGAATCTCTTGACGGGCGAAACCGGTTCGGGCAAATCAATTATTGTTGATTCTCTCGGCGCGTTGACAGGCGAGCGCGTGTCATCGGATTTAATCAAAGAAGGTGAATCGAACGCGCAAATCGAAGGACTTTTTAATTTGACTCCAAGTGCAAATTTGCACGAGATATTTTATGAAAGCGGGATTGATTCGGGCGACTCGGAAGAAATTGATTTAATTGTGCGGCGTGAACTTGCGGCATCGGGACGCAATCGGATTTTCGTCAATAACCAACTCGTTACAAGTAATTTCTTAAAAAAAATCGGCGCGTTTCTCGTGGACATTCACGGACAAGGCGAGCAGGCGACTTTGTTTAATCCTTTAAATCATCTTGAAATTTTGGACGAATACGCGAGCCTCAAAAATCTGCGGACAAACCTTTCGGAGAAATATAGAGATTTTGCCAAAACTCAAAGGGAAATCGAAAACCTGCGCGAAGACGAAGCGCAGAAACTTCAATTATTGGACGTTTTACAATTTCAGGTTGATGAGATAAACAAAGTAAATTTGCAGCCGGGCGAAGACGACGCGCTCAATGAAGAAAAACGGCGGTTGAACAACGTCGAAAAACTTTCCGCGCTCAGCGACGAGGCGTATCTTCTGCTTTACGACAACGAAGAAGCGACCGTTTCGACGCTGGAAAAAGCGGCGCGAAAAATCGAGGAATTGAGCGAATATGAATCGAGCTTTAAGGAATACGACGAAGGTTTGCAGACGGCGCAAGCGGTTTTGGAAGATTTGGCAATTTCCGTCCGCGATTTTCGCAACCGTTTGGAATTTTCGCCCGAACGTCTTGAGGAAATCGAAAATCGTCTGGCGGAAATCTCGCGCCTTAAACGCAAATACGGCGGCGCGATTGAAACCGTGCTGGCACATCTTCAGGAATCGGAAGAGCGTTTGAAAAATATTGAAACTTTTGAAGAACGCAAAGAAGAATTAAAGAAAATCTTAGCGCAGCAGCGTGAAAATTATTTGATTTCGGCGCGGGAAATTCACGATAAACGAACAAAAGCCGCCAGACGATTTGAAAAGGAAGTCGAAACAAATCTGAAAGCGGTCGCGCTCGAAAAAGCTAGATTTGAAGTGCGAATTGATGCACCGAACGTGGCGGATTTACAAAGCGGAAACAACCGACGCTTGACGGCGAAAGGTTTTAACCAAATCGAATTTTACTTTTCGGCAAACGTCGGCGAATCGCCGAAACCGCTGGCACGAGTCGCTTCCGGCGGCGAAGCGTCGCGCTTGATGTTGATTTTGAAAACAACGGCGAAAGCTGGCGATGCGGAAAAGTCGGTCGTGTTCGACGAAATTGATGTCGGCATCGGCGGACGAGTCGCGGAAGCCGTCGGGCTGAAACTTAAAGAATTAGCCCGCACGCAGCAGGTTTTGTGCGTTACGCACCAAGCGCAAATCGCCTCGCTCGCTGACCAACATTTTCTGGTGGAAAAAGAAACCGTCGGCAAAAAAACGCGAGTCAGCGCGAGAGATTTAAACGAAAAAGAAAAAGTCGAAGAAATCGCCCGAATGCTGACAGGCGCACAGATAACCGAAACGGCGCGGAAGCACGCGAAAGAAATGTTGGGTGCAGCGAAATAAAAATTGAAACGCAGAGACGCGGAGACGCAGAGAAAAATAAAACGTAATAAAAATCATCAGAGTTTATTTGTGTAAATCTATCATTTAAACTCCATAAAAACTCTGCGTCTCCGCGTCTCTGCGTTGAAAAATATTTATGCAATCTGAAATTTTAGCCAAAGTGATTCGCGGCGAAACTGTCGAATCAATTCATCGCGGACATTTGATTGTCGTTAGCGGCGAAGGTGAAACTCTTTTCGCTTTGGGCAATCCCGAAACCGTAACGTTTTGGCGTTCGTCGGCGAAATCTTTTCAGGCGGTACCGTTCTTAAAAAACGGCGCGGCTGAAGCATTCGGATTTTCGGAAAAAGAAATCGCGCTTGCCTGTGGTTCGCATTCGGGCGAAGAAATTCACGTCCGAATAGCCGCGAAGATGTTGGACAAAATTGGTTTGAGCGAAGCGGATTTGAGATGCGGCGTTCACCTGCCATTTGACGAAAAACGCGCCGAAGAAATGATTAAGTCGGGCGAGCAACCAAACCAACTACACAACAATTGTTCGGGCAAACACGCCGCGATGCTGGCTTTTGCCAAAAACGCGGGCGCAGATTTGCAAACTTACGATTCGTTGGAAAATCCCGTTCAGCAAGCAATTTTAGATTGTATTGCGGAGTTTTCAGACGTGCCGAAAGATGAAATAAAAATCGGCGTTGACGGTTGCGCCGCGCCGAATTTTGCGCTGCCGATTCGGGCGATGGCTTTAAGTTTCGCGCGGCTCGTTTTACCACCGAAAAGGTTTGACGATGAAACGCGAGAAGCGTGTCGGCGCATCGTGTCGGCGACCGTTTCTCACCCGGAAATGATTGGCGGAACGGGAAGATTAGATACGATGATTATGCAAGCCGCTCGCGGGAAACTCGTTTCTAAAGTCGGTGCGGAAGGCGTTTATTCGGCGGGCGTTATGCCGTCACCACAATATAAAAAAGGTTTGGGCATCGCCTTTAAAATCGAAGACGGCGACGACATACGCGCCCGCGCCGTTGTGTTGGTTGAGCTTTTGCGGCAGTTGGAAATTCTCGACGCGGACGCTTTAAAAGACATTTCACCGCTTCTAATTAAAAATCGGCGCGGCGATACGGTCGGCAAAGTTGAGGCAAATTTTAGGATTTTTTAATTTAACGTAAAGGCGCAAAGACGCAAAGAGAAAATAAAAGCCAAATCTTTTTATCTTCCTATAAATCTTTGCGCCTTTGCGCCTCTGCGTCTTTGCGTTAAAATCGTTTTCAAATAATGACCGAACAACAAAATCAACCGCCGAAGTTGGAAAAAACCGCAAGTGGCGACATTAACACAACTTCTTTAGCCAATTTGCTCGAATGGTTTTTGAACTTTGACCAGCGCGTGGCGATTGTCCGCAATCCGCAGGTCGAAGAACTTTTTCAATGGAAACAAGCGGACGACGCGGCGAACGGCGTTGAAATTTATCCGTTCGAGAATGCCGAAGCGCGTTTTGCCATCGGCGTTTTTCAGGCAATCGCGGAATACGATTCGAAAGCAAAACTGCAAACTTGGATAACGGAAGTTTTGCAGGCGTTGGGCGAATCGAAGCAAACCAACGAGGACATCGCCGCGAGTTATAAATTAAACCAAAGCGATTCGCACGTCGCACAAGCCGAAGCGATTCCGTCAAAAATTGAACGCCGTTTGTATCTGTCAAGTTGCTGGCTCGAATCGCTCTGCACGGCGGAAGTTCGATTTCTGGGTTGGGTTTTTCAGGAACTTTACAGTAAGCCGTTTGAGCCGAGAATTTAAAGGAACGCCGTCATCTTGACGGCAATGAACGCGCAATCTTCAAATTGTGTTTAATCATCAACTATGTCGCTGGGCGACGTTTGCCAGCAAGATGCTGGCGTTCCAAAAAAATTATGACATCAATCAAAGAAAAAGTTTCGCCCGAAGAATGGGAAACGCGCGTTCAATTAGCCGCCGCTTATCGCCTAGTTGCGCATTACGGTTGGGACGACCTTATTTTCACGCATATCTCGGCGCGTGTGCCGAACGAGGGACATCATTTTTTAATCAATCCATACGGCTTTTTATTCGACGAAATCACGGCTTCGAGTCTTGTCAAAGTTGACCTCGACGGCAAAATCATTTCCGAAACCGAATATTTTATCAATCCCGCCGGTTTTACGATTCACAGCGCGATTCACGCCGCCCGCGAAGACGCAGCATGCGTTCTGCACACGCATTCGCTTTACGGCACGGCGGTTTCCGCGCAGAAAGAAGGACTTTTGCCGCTCGCGCAAACGTCGCTTTTTCCGCTTTCCAGTTTGGCTTATCACAACTACGAAGGCGTGGCTTTGAACGCGGACGAGAAGCCGCGACTCGTGGCGGATTTAGGCGCGAAGAATTTTATGATGCTGCGGAATCATGGCGTTTTGACCGTCGGGAAATCGGTCGGCGAAGCATTTTTGTTTATGTATCTGCTGGAAACCGCGTGTCGCATTCAAGTTTTAGCCCAATCGGGCGGCAAGGAATTGATTCACGCCGCGCCGGAGATTCTGGGCGGCATCGAAGCGCAGGTCGCTGCGGTAACGAAAGGCTTGGGCGCGGATTTGGTTTTTCCCGCGCTGCTCAGAAAGTTGGATCGGATTGACGCGAGTTATAAGAATTAGATAATACTGACAGTTTAGTTTTACTGATTCTCAGGCGACGGCACGACTTTCCAAGAAATTGTTACTTCATCGTTTGATTTTAAGGCTTCCACACGAAACATAACATATAAATCTTTATTGATTTCTTTTTTGTCATTAACATCTTTGGCGTGTAGCAGATACATATGACCTTGAACAACTTTTACTGCCGCGTTTTCGGGCGTTATTTCAATTTTATCGCTATCTCTAGGAAAATGGAACCGCCACGCTCCCTTATGCGGTTCAGAACTGGCATACAAAATAGACATTATTTGAAATAAACAAAATAAGATAAACTGTGTAAATGTTACAATATCTTGAATTAAAGGAAAAGCCGCGAGAATTTCTTGCTGCCACCGGAATTACTGATGAAGAGTTTCAGGCAAT
>MWVV01000009.1_pt1 | contig 91673 bp, 86 predicted proteins | sample 1047281 | NCBI WGS metagenome assembly MWVV01 (sample SAMN06349986, study PRJNA376086) | soil metagenome | isolation source: PT-2 sample Antarctic (ecotone) soil | place: Antarctica | collected 2015-01-13 | reverse complement strand
ACAGACATTGAAACTCTTCATCAGTCAAACCGGTGGCGGCAAGAAACTCTTTCGGCTTTTCTTTTAACTCCGCATATTTTAACATTTACATAGATTAACCGATTTTACTTATTTCCAATAATGTCTAATATTCATAGAATGTTGCTTCCAAAAATCAAAAAAACTCCGCGCCAAACAAGCGCAGAGTTTTCGTCAAAAAGATTAAATTAAAACTCAAAAGCTGTTTAGCGATTTTTTACGTGGTCGCAAGTCGCCGATAACTCACCACGTTTGAAGTTAAAAGTTTATCCAGTTGCGAGTTTTGAGTCAAATCAAATGAGTCAAAATTGAAAAAGTGAGTCGCTTTCGTTTATAACAATTCACTTTTTTAAATCGTGGAAAATTAAACTTTCAAAGCCGGGTCGCCGAGCAGAAATTTCAATTGCTTGGATTAGACAATTTTTGAGTAAAAAACAATTTACTATAATCTTGCCCATAAAACTACTGCTTTGTAATTTAAGTGTTAAAAGATACTGAAGCAATGGAACGCCAGCATCCTGCTGGCACACACCGCGCAAGCGGTGTAAAGAGCGATTAAACAAACACATTTGAATGCCGCCGCGTTCATTTAAAGCCTCGATGCTGGCGTTCTATTAATACATAAACTTAGATTACACGGCACTACTAATATAGTTTTTTTTCAATACTACTGAACTCGATAAATATCGGGTTTTAGATTTAATATATGAAGAACAATTTTTGATTTTGATAGCCAAACTAAATTTTGTATATTGACGGAACAACAACTTTCAAAACAATTTCAATTAAAAGTTATGAAAACAATAAAAAAAATCGGCATCTATCTGCTTATTATGTCTTTTCAGCTTTCATTTATTTCGCTCGACACAAATATCTTTGCGGCATCTCGGCGCGAAGCCGTGCGCGGCAAACATGCGATGGTCGCTTCCCAACACGCGCTCGCTTCGCAAATCGGCATTGACGTGATGAAGAAAGGCGGCAACGCAGTTGATGCGGCGGTTGCCGTCGCAATCGCTCTCGCGGTAGTTTATCCGGAAGCGGGCAATCTCGGCGGCGGCGGATTTATGCTCGTTAGATTTAAGGATGGCAAAACAACGGCGATTGATTACCGCGAAATGGCGCCGGGCGCGGCAAATCGCAACATATTCGTTGACGACAAAAATGAACTCATCAAAGGCGAAGGCTCTTCAACCATCGGTTATCGCGCCGCCGGCGTTCCCGGAACTCCAGCCGGTCTGGATTTTGCTTTTCAGAAATACGGCTCTAAAAAATTGACTTGGGCTGAGCTTATCGAACCTTCACGTAAACTCGCGCAGGACGGTTATATCTTGAGTAATCGGCTGGCAAATCTGTTTAAGTCTTATAAAGAATCGCTCGGAAAATATGCCGACAGCAAAAAAATCTTCCTCAAGGGCGGCGAATTTTATGAGGAAGGCGATAATTTTAAACAACCGGAACTAGCTCAAACCTTAGCGCGGATGCAAAAATTCGGCGCAAAAGAATTTTACACTGGCGAGACGGCAAAACTTATCGCCGCCGATATGAAACAAAATAACGGTTTGATTACTTTAGAAGATTTAAAGAATTACCAGCCGAAGGAACGCCCACCGCTTCGCGGCAGTTATCGAGGTTACGAAATTATCTCGATGCCGCCGCCGAGTTCCGGCGGAATCGTTTTGCTGCAAGCCCTGAATGTTCTTGAAAAATACGATGTGCGTTCGATGGAGCACAATTCGTCGAAAAAATATCACCTTCTCGCCGAAGTCTTGCGCCGTTCTTTTGCCGACCGCGCGGCATTTATGGGCGACCCGGATTTTACTGATGTTCCAACCGCCGGTTTGATTGATAAAAGTTATGCGGCGAAAAGAGGTGAAACGATTGATTTGACGAAAGCCTCGAAAAGCATTGATGTCAAAAACGGCGAAATCGTCGGCAAAGAACCGACCGAAACAACCCATTTTACGGTCGTTGACGCAGAAGGAAACTGTGTGTCAAACACCTATACTATCAATGATTTATATGGTTCAGCCGTTACCGCCAAAGGCACGGGCGTTTTGCTTAATGATGAAATGGACGATTTTGCGGCGCGTCCCGGCAAGCCGAATATGTTCGGGCTGATTCAAGGCGAACGCAACGCCGTCGAACCTAAAAAACGTCCGCTGTCTTCGATGACACCAACGATTGTTTTGCGAAAAGACGGCTCGTTGTGGTTCGCCGTTGGCGCACGCGGCGGACCACGAATTATTACGGCGGTTCTGCAAACCGTGATAAATATGATTGACCATGGTATGAATCTTCAACAAGCGATTGACGCGCCGCGCATTCATCACCAATGGTTTCCAGACGAAATTCTTTCCGAACCTTTCGGAATGTCGTCTGACACACGTCTCGCATTAGAAAATTTAGGACATCGGTTTGCCGAAAAACCTCTTTTCGTAGCGTCGGCGACGGGCATTGCGATTGAAGAAAAAACCGGCGTCCGGCTCGGTGCAATTGATGCGCGCAGCGACGGCGAAGCGATTGGTTATTAAAAAACAAATCTAAAAACAATCGAAATTGTGTTAGTATTATAAAAAAGTTTTCAAAAGGGAGAATCGAATTTATGAAAAATAAAATCAGAAATTTTTCTTTAATCTTGCTGCCGCTGGCGGCGATTTTCGGCACGGCGTGTCCCGGTTCGACAAACACCAATGCTAATGTGACCATTGCCAATACGAATGTCAACATAACGACCAACGGCAATACCGTTTCAATCGGAAACAATACGGTTTCGACCACCGTAACGACCAGTTCGACTGGCGTTATCGAAAGCAAAGAACCCGACCAGTATCAAGCAACGGTCGCCTTGAAATTTGAAACTTCAGGCGAGCAAAAAGTAGCGACTCAGCCGTTGAAAGCCGAAGTTGCGCGCAACGGCGACGACCGCCGAATGGAATTTGCGATGCCGAACGGCGAGAAATTAATTTATCTCGAACGCGGCGGAAAACAGCTTCTCGTGATGCCGCAGCGTAAACAATACGCCGAGTTGACCAAAGAGGCGCTCGGTTTTGAAGTTCGCAGTTTGATGATGCCCGAAACAATCGTCAAGAGTCTGAACAATTTGAAGGGCATCGAGCGCGTCGGCGAGGAAAAAATTGACGGGCGCGACGCGATTAAATACCGTTTTGCGGCAACGACCGATACAAAATCGCAAGCAGGAACAGTCCAAACCGAATCGTTTATTGTCGTTGACAAGGAAACCGGACTGCCGCTGCGCTCGTTCACCAATGCCGAATCGCAGGGAAATGTGCAGGGCATCAAAGGCGCGAGTCTCATTACCGAAATAAATAATGTTCGGACGACCGCCGACCCGACGCTTTTTGCCGAACCAACAGATTTTGCGAAAGTTCCGCCCGAACAAATCCGTCAGCAAGTTGACGCATTTTTCAGTTTGGCGACGGCTTTCATCACTCAAATAATGAAGAGCGCGCAAGCGCAGCAAAACGCTCCGACGCCTGCGCCGACGGCACAATAAATAATTTGTTCAGAGGTTGAGAAAAAACTTCTCAACCTCTGAATTGTCTTTAGAAACAAAAAAATGAGCAAATTCATCATATTTCTGTTAGGAGCAATTTTAGGTTTGGTAATCGGCGGCGGACTAGTTTTCTTTATGTTCGGCGGCGCACCGCGAGCCGCGCAAACTCCGCCCGGCGTTCCGATACTTCCACCCGACCCGAACGGTTCACCGGCGGGAACGGCGAGCGTCGTGTTGAATCAACAATTTTTCGATACGATTTTAGCAACGATTTTCCGCGATATGAACGCGCCGGCTTTTCCTCTAAATTTAACCGGACAAAACAATTTTGATGTCTCAGCCAAGCCGCAGTTTGCGAACTTTGCTTTCCAAAACAACGGCGGATGCGACGGCAAAATCACGCTCAAACCGGAAGGAAGCGGCGTAACAACCGGTGTCAGACTTGAAGACGGCAAAATTACCGCGCCGCTCGCTTTTAACGGAAGCACATTTGTTTTCGGGAATTGTATTGAATTTGCGGGTTGGGCACAGGCGAATCTTGCCCTGCGTTATGACGACGCGCAGAAAAATGTTTTTGGACAAATCAACGTCGAAACGGTTAATCTCGATAATGTTTCGCCGCTCGTCAGCGGTTTCGTTACGCCGATTGTGCAGACGACAATAAATAATCGGGTTAATCCGATTACTATTTTACGCGGTCAGCAACTCGCTCTGAATCTCCCGATTGCCGCTTCCGACGGAACGCTTAAAGCAAATGTCAAAGATGTCCGTTCCGAAATTAAAGACGGTGCGCTCAATCTTTTTGTTACTTATGATTTTGCCGGCGCAAAAGGGGTTCAACCTTCGCCGTAGATATTACCCGTCTTCTTTTCGCAACAATTTGGTTGTGCCTTCGATAACACTTTGCGGTTCGGCGAATTCGCCCGTATTTGGGGCTTTCCACGCGCCGGTCGGCGCGACATAACTTTGAGCCGTTTGGGTTTGGTTCGGCGGCAGATTTTTCTGATTGGTTTCGTAGAAAGTATTTACATTGGCGTTCGGCAATTCATTGATTGGTAAAGCGTATTGTTTCTGCTCAACTTTCATTAGCACCAACGAACCAATCAGCCACATTAGTCCGCCGAAGATGCCGATAATTGCCGAGATTCCTGCCATTTCATCAGCACCCGTAATTCCAAAAAACGGTGCCATAATCAAAAGAAAAAACATAAACCAAAATAGGCTGAACACAACGCCGTTTTTTCTTGTCAGCCATTTCTTTGATTTGTGTAAGTCGGCAAGTTGCGGCAAAAAACCGCCGTGTGCCAAGACTTCGGAAACGAGTCCAAGCGGAAATCCGCATCGCGAACAAAATTTTGTTTCCTCTGAAATTTGCAGTTGACTGCATCTAGGACAATACATTTTTTTCTCCAATTTTTGATGTTCGTTTTTGTAAATCTCTTTGAGCTACGAATTTATTTTCGGAAATGTTCAAAATGTATAAATTAAATCCGCGGCAGCTTTTCATCCGAAAACATTTGAAAAGTGGCAAAAGCGCGACCTTGAAAATGTTCGGCTCGCGCAATGGTATCGAGCAAAATCTCGAAAATTGTTTTCAACTTTTCGGGCGCCGGCATTTCGCGCTGCAAATCTTCATCAGTCGTTATCAATGATAAACCCTGCCGGCGTGTTTCCTCAACTTCGGCTAAATACTTCAAAATTGAATTGACGGTTGAAAGTTCTTCCGGCAAAGTCCACTCAAACGGGTCGTCCCAAAGCCGGGTCGTAATGCCGCCGAATGTTTGTTCGACTTTTCCTGCGCTCCGCAAAATATACTCGCCGCAGGAAAATGTTGCAAAAGTTCGATTTAATTGGCGGGGCTTCCAAAAAAGTTTTTCATTCGGTATCAATTTTACGAATTCAAAGGAGCGTTGATGCAGTGCGGAAAATTGTCGGTCGAAAGAATCTACCAGTGTTTTCATAAAATAAAAAGCGAATGCCAAGATTTTAACCCGGGCACTCGCCGTTTGTCATTCCGCGCGGAACGCCGTCATCTTGCCGGCAGCCGTCGGGCATGCGACATAGCGGTTTGATCATTCTCGCGTTCATTGCCGGCAATACGCCGGCATTCCGTTAATTTCCCCTAAATTTTCTGTCTTCCTCAATCATTCCCAGACCGTAATTCTTGCCGTTAAAATTTACGCCATTTTGAATTCTGCCTTTCACGCCGACTTTTGTCCCTTTCGACGGCACGCTGTTTTGCGTGGCGACCCAAATCGAACCCGTTCCGTCGTCCACTTTATACACGCCGCCGCGAATCTGCGTCAGCGGAATGTTGAGTCCGTAACTGTCGCGCACCGTTCCTGCAATCCCGACCTCTTTGTTATAAAACTTCGACGGATTGGATTCGATATTGGCAATGCTTTCACGTTGCGGACACGCCGTTGCCAACAACCCGACACCCAAAACCAAACTCAGCAAAATTGCTTTTGTCATCTTTCTCATAACTATCTCCTTTTGTTCTTTAATTTTATCGGGAGAGCCGCATCTTCAGTTTTACTGATTCATTTGACGGTTAAAAGTTTGCCATATTTTTTATTTTCTGCGATGCTTTTAGCGTTTAATCCTAAAAGAATTCCCAAAATACAAAAATGGCGACGGCAAACCAACAAATTACGAAAGAGAAATTTTCGTTCTCTTCAAGCATCGCGGCAGACGTATGGCATCCGAAAGATAACTCAAAAGCATTTGAGTGGTGGTATTTCGATGCTTTATCTGAGGACGGACGCGATGCGGTCGTCGTAATTTTTCTCGACAACTTTATCTTTTCGCCGCGCTACAATTCGGGCAATCGCAAGCATAATAAGCTCACCGAAAAATTCCGTAAAAAGAAGGAAATAGATTATAACAAATGTTATCCTGCGCTTGCCTTTACATATTACCGCGACGGCAAACCGAAATATCGCGCCATCAACGAATTCGCGCCCGAAGAATTTTCCGCCAGTCAAGACACGCCTTCGTGTCAGATTGGTAACAACCATTTCCGCCTCGAATCCGCGCCTTACGGCTCCGGCTATATTCTTTCGATTAACGCCAAGCTCAAACACAATCGCAACTTATCGGCGAGTTTTGAATGGCTAACAGTCGAAAGTGATTTTTTGCCTGACAAACCGTTTGACACGCAGGAGGCGCACAATTGGAATTTGGTAGTTTCGCGGGCGGATGTAACGGGCAGAATCAATGTTAATGATGACAAGGACAAATCGCTTGATGTCGTCAATTTTCGCGGCACTGGTTATCACGACCATAATCTCGATAATCGCTGGCTGCCCGAAACCGTCGGCGACTGGCAATGGGGACGCGCTCATTTTCACGATGCGACCGCCGTTTTCTATCGTTACAAAGAAACGAGCCAGGAAAATCCAACGACGAAGCTTTTCACCGTTCAAAACGGCATTCTGCGTGATAAAGATTCGAGTTACGAAGAGCAAATTTTCGCTCGTGATAAATTCGGAATAAAATATCCTCAACGCATCACGCTCGTCACCGAAGACAACACGCGTCTGCGCGTTAAGCAAACAAACATTATTGATTCGAGTTTTTTTTATCTGCGATTTTTGAGCGAGATGACTTTGACGCTGCGGGATGGAAACCCTCGAAAAACCGTCGGGATTACCGAATTCTTGAATCCGAAAGCATTAAAATATCGTTGGCTCGATTGGCTGACGAATATGCGAATCGGGCGCAATGGCAAAGGTTCTTTTTTGCCATAAGCTGTTCAAAGTTTAAGGTTCAAAGTTCAAAGTTTGATTCTCGGCTAATTCTGCATTTAGAATTTAAACACCAACATTTTGAACTTTGAACCTTGAACTTTGAACCTTAAACTAATAAATGCAGGACAATCCCCAAATTAACAAGGAAAACATTAACCGTTTTTTATGCGAAAACTGCGGCGCGAATATGGTATTCGACCCACGCAACGGGCGGCTCACCTGTCCGTATTGCGAAAGCACAAAGGCAATCGAGCAAACGGGCGGAACAATTACTGAGAAGGATTTTCACAGTTTTCTGCGTCCCGATTCTGAACGCCTGCAGCCGATGGCGCAAAACGCGATGCAGGTTTCTTGTGAAACGTGCGGCGCAACCGTCACCTTCGTGCCGCCCGAAACAGCTCGCAACTGCGATTTCTGCGGCGGCAAATTTGTCGCCCAGCCGAAATCCGCCGATCCGCTCGTCGCGCCCGAAGGCGTTCTTCCCTTCTCGGTTACGACTCAATCGGCATCCGGCGCGCTTAAAAGTTGGATAAGCTCGCGCTGGTTTGCGCCGAACAACTTAAAAGTTTTAGCTCAACCGGACAAAATCGGGAGTGTTTATATTCCCTATTGGACTTTCGATGCGGATTCTGCTAGCGATTACACTGGCGAGCGCGGCGAATACTATTACGTTACGGAACATTACGAAGATAACGGTGAAACCAAATCTCGACAGGTGCGTCATACAAATTGGTTTGGAGCTTCCGGCGCAGTCAGCCGGCATTTTGACGACCTCTATATTCCAGCGACCAAATCGCTCTTGCCCGATTACGTCAAACATCTGAGTTGGGAATTTGGCGAACTCGTGCCGTATGAGCCGGCTTATCTCGCCGGACACAAAGCACAAACTTACCAGGTTACGCTCGAAGAAGGTTTTGAACTATTCAAGCAAGACGCGGCGGGAATTATTTACAACGACGTTCGCCACGACATCGGCGGCGATGAGCAACAAGTTCACAGCGTCAACACCGACTACTCGAACGTAACCTTTAAACATCTGCTCGTTCCCGTCTATGCGGGGGCATACCGTTACAACAACAAAGTTTTCCAAATCGTCGTCAATGGCAGAACCGGCGAAGTGCAGGGCGAAAGACCTTATAGCTGGCTGAAAATTGGTTGTCTGACCGTTGTCATTTTGATTGTTTTGATAATTATTCTTCTTATTGCTTCGACAGGTAAATAAAATTCAAGATTCAAAATTGAAAACCTGAATCTTGAATTTTGAATCTTGAACATCAACTTTCCCGATTCGTCAATTTAACCGCCGTGCCATATGCTAAAACTTCTGTGATTGTGTCGGAAAATTCGGTTGCGTCATAGCGCATTCCGATAATCGCGTCCGCGCCGATTTCCTGCGCGTGCTGCACCATTCGGTTGAAAGCATCCTGCCGCGCCTGTTCACAGATGCGCGTAAATTCATCAATGTTGCCGCCGCCGAGAGCCTTCAGACCGCCGATAAAACCCGCGCCGATGCTGGTCGCCCGCACGACGATGCTGCGCACTACGCCTAAATATTGAACAACTTTGCCGCCTTCGATGTCATTTCCGGTTGTTATTATCATATTTCTCCTAAAATTTAATTTACTAATTTGTTAAAGAATACTCCTATATTTTTTCTTTAATTTCAACGGTTGAAAGATTCTTTTTAGACATCTTTTTATCAATCTGTAAATAACTGCTTCGCTTCCGATGTTCAGTATTGTAAGGCAGAAAAAAAAGTTTGGCATACGAGCGGCTAGTGTGCTAAAGTATTTACAAATCAAAGCGGGAGGAACATAAAATATGACTTGTTGGCATTGTGATAATGAACTGGAGTTCAATAATCAAACGGTGGATTTTTCAAAGTTGTATCATTGTTCAAGTTGCGATAAATGGTATGAAATGCGTAAGGAAAGGGCGAGAGTAAACGGGGCTGTGCCGGTCAGAGTGTTTGAATTGGAAAGCCGTTCACAGTTTCAAATTGCAATCTGAACATCTTTCTATACGGCTCGAAATACCAAAATCAAAAATTTCAAAAGGTCAGATGGTTCATTCCGTCTGACCTTTTACATTGGTCGGTCTTATAGTGACTTCGGTAAGCGACTTTTCAAAGCGGTAACTTAAGGCTCGAACGGAAAGCGTGGGGGTTTGTTTCTTCAAATTCAATGTCCAGATAAATTTCCGCCAAAGATATTTCACAATCCAAAGACGATAAATAAACGGCTGCTGACAAATCGTTATATTCGCGGTGAAGCCAAACTTGTTCGTCTTGTTTTGTGTAAAGAACAACGTGCGGGCGGTTTTGGTCAATTAAAAGATATTCAGTAAAACTTTCTATTGATTTGTAATAAGTGAATTTGTCGGTCAAATCGAAACTTTCTGTCGAAGGTGAAAGAACTTCGACAATTAAGGATGGATTAACTAAAACTTCCAAATCGTAAAAGTTTTCGTAAATCAGTTGTCCGCACAAAGCGGTTACGTCAGGATAGCGATACGGCGGATAAATTGGAACTTTAACTTTTAAGTTTGAGCCGTAAATGCGGCAACCGCGACCGCGTAGATTACTTCTTAATTCGGCGGATAAATTAACAACAATTATTTCGTGTTTCGGACTTGCACCCGCCATACTCCAGACATCACCATCGTAGAATTCAAACTTCTCATCTGAAGATTTCTCAATATCAGCGTATTCTTCGAGCGTATGTTTTCGCTGTGTTTTCTTTAATGCCGTCATATGTTTAATGTATTAACTTATTTCAGCCGCAAAAGATAAATCGCTGTGCCGACGAGCATTGATTCGTGCGGCATCGCTTGGAACTTCGGATGCAGACGCGGGAAATCAATCGTTTGCTCTACAAAATCTGCCGAATAAACTATTTCCACGGTAAATCCGGCGCGCTCGAAAGCGTCCATAAATTGATGATGCCGAAAACGGTTGGGAACGCCTCGATTCGAGCCGGTCAAATTCCAAACCTTATCGGAGAATCGCAGAAACGTGAGCGGGTCTTTATACCAAAACCAACTGTCGTGCGGACCAAAATCAATGCGGTGCAGCGCGACGCCTCCCGTTTCGACCATCAAGCGTTTGTTCATTTCGGCGAAAGCGTCAATATCCGAGATGTGTTCGCCGACTTGGAACGAACAAACAATGTCGAATTTGCTTTTAGTTTTTGCGGTTTCAATCGGCTGTTTGATGAGTTCGAGGCGCTCGCCATAATTTTCGGGAAAATCTTCGGCTTTTATATCTTCCGCCCAATCAATTTCAGGATAAGTTTTCGCCCAGTTATCACTGATTACGCGATACCATTCTTTAGCGATGCTACCCGTGTAATCTCCCGGAAATCTATCAATCACAGCATAGCGCGTTGCGCCTGCCGCGAGCATAGACAAACCTGATGTTAGATAGTCGCCCGCGCCGATTTCGCAGATGCTCTTTCCTTTAATGTCACCGACGTGCTTTCGCAACAGATTCAAACCTAAAAAAGCATAGCGTTCTAATTCTTCATCCTTTCCCGTGTAATATGCGCCGGCGCGCGGACGTTTTGCTCGCCATTTCTGGAAAGCGGCATTACCCATCAAAAAATTTTTTGCGGTTTCCTTAATAAAATCTTTGTAGAAATTAACTGTGCCGGTTCTGTTTCGCTCCATAGAATTCAAGTTCAAAGTTCAAAGTTCAAAGTTCAGAAGTCAGGATTCGGAATTAGGGGATGAATCAACAAATATAAAATATTCGTCTTCAAATTTAGAACTTTGAACTTTGAACCTTAAACTTTGAACTTACCTACTTAAGCAATTGCCGCAAAACATACGGCAGAATACCGCCGTTTTTGTAATACTCGACTTCAATCGGCGTGTCAATTCTTAAAGTCAGATGCGCTTCTTCGGTTGTGCCGTCGGCGCGGTTGATATTCATTGTTACATTCTGGCGCGGTTTAATATCTAAGCCTTCGAGTCCGGTAAAATCGAACGTCTCCGAGCCGTCAAGATTGTAGCTTTGCGCTGATTCGCCTTCTTTAAATTGCAAGGCAAGCACGCCCATTCCGATAAGATTTGAACGGTGAATGCGCTCGAATGATTCGGCTATAACCGCTTTCACACCCATCAAACTCGTGCCTTTCGCCGCCCAATCACGCGAACTTCCCGTTCCATACTCTTGTCCGGCAAAGATAATTAACGGCGTGTTTTGTTCGACATATTTCATCGCCGCATCGTAAATCGTCAAATCGCATTCGTCAGGATAAAAACAGGTGAATCCACCTTCGCGCGGCGCAACCATCATATTTTTGATGCGGACGTTGGCAAATGTACCGCGCAGCATCACTTGGTCATTGCCGCGTCTGGAGCCGTAGCTATTGAAATCTTCAATTGCCACGCCGCGTTCTTGCAGGAAAAGTCCGGCGGGTGAAGTGGGTTTAATAGCACCTGCCGGCGAAATATGATCGGTTGTTACAGAATTGCCGAAAATTGCCAATGCCCGCGCACCGTTAATGTCGGAAAACTTCCCTGTTTCCATCGAAAAATCCTTAAAGTATGGCGGTTCTTGAATATAAGTCGAGTTCGCGTCCCACGCGTAAACGTCGCCTTCGACGGTTGGAATATCGTTCCACAAAGGATTTTGCTCGGCGAACTCACTGTAAAGTTTACGATAAGTTTCCGGGTCGAAAGCCGTCTGCATCACATCTTTGACTTCATCGAGCGAAGCCCAAATATCCTTTAGAAAAACATCGTTTCCTTCGCCGTCTTTGCCGACCGGTTCGGTCGCAAAATCTTTTTGAATACAACCGGCAAGCGCGAAAGCCACGACGAGCGGCGGCGACATCAGGAAGTTTGCTTTGATGTTTTGATGAACACGCGCTTCAAAATTACGATTGCCCGAAAGCACCGATGCGGCGATTAAATCGTTTTCCACAATTGCCTCTTCAATCGCCGGGTCGAGCGGACCGGAATTGCCGATACAAGTCGTGCAGCCGTATCCGACGAGATTGAAACCCAACTTGTCGAAATAAACTTGTAAGCCAGCCTTTTCGAGATATTCGGTTACGACGCGAGAGCCGGGCGCGAGCGAAGTTTTAACATAATCCGGAACTTTCATTCCGCGCCGAACCGCTTTTTTCGCTAAAATTCCCGCCGCCAACATTACGCTTGGATTCGATGTATTGGTGCAGCTTGTTATCGCCGCAATCAGCACGTCGCCGTGTCCGATTGAGGTCGTTTTCTGCTCGACATTTTCCGTCAAATTTTCCACGCGATTAGGAGTCGGACGGTTATTTACCATTTCGGTTTCCGTCCAGGTGCTGGTATTCTCCGCGCTGACATCGTTTTTGATAGGCGGCGAAATGGTTGAATGAATCTGTCCGCCGCCGCCCGTAACCGTTGTGTGAATATCCGCGCCGACGGTTACCATAAATTGCTTTTCCAAATCTTCGGCTTCTTTTCCGTAACCGCCTTCTGAAACAGGATTGGTAAAAAGCTCTGTAAATTTTTCTTTCAAATCGGTTAATTCAATGCGGTCTTGCGGACGGCGCGGTCCGGCAACTGCCGGCACAATCGTCGTCAGATCGAGTTCGATAATGTTGCTGTAATCAACTTCGCCTTTTAGAGGAATGCCGAACATTTCCTGCGCCGTGTAATAATTGCGAATCGTTTCGATATGTTCCGCGCTTCTGCCGGTCGCTGCAAAGTATTCGAGAGTTTTTTCATCCACGCCGAAAAAGCCCATCGTCGCGCCGTATTCGGGAGCCATATTGGCAATAGTTGCGCGGTCGGTCGCGGGAAGATTTCTGGCACCTTCACCGAAAAATTCGACGAACTTGCCGACAACTTTCGCTTCGCGCAACATCTGCGTCACGCGCAAAACCAAATCGGTCGCCGTCGTGCCTTCCGGCAAATCACCCGACAGATGAACGCCGATGACATCCGGCGTTAAAATATAAACGGGTTGCCCGAGCATTCCGGCTTCGGCTTCAATTCCGCCTACGCCCCAACCGACTATTCCCAAACCGTTAATCATCGTCGTGTGCGAATCAGTTCCAACTAACGTATCTGGATAATAAACGCCGTCTTTTTCAAACATGCCTTTCGCCAGATATTCAAGATTTACTTGATGGACAATACCAATTCCGGGCGGCACAACCGAGAAACCGTCGAAGGCTTGCGTTCCCCATTTTAGAAAACGATAGCGTTGCTCGTTACGCCGAAACTCCATTTCCATATTTTTTTGATACGCTTCATCTGAACCGGCGAAATCAACCTGAACCGAATGGTCAATCACCAAATCCACCGGCACGAGCGGCTCGATAAGGCTCGTCTCTTTGCCGAGTTTTTCAACCGCCGAACGCATCGCCGCCAAATCTACGAGCAGCGGAACGCCCGTAAAATCCTGCAAGACAACGCGTGCGACGACAAATGGAACTTCTTCAATGCGCTCATCGTTTGCGCCCCAATTGGCTAAATTGCGAACGTCTTTTTCCTGAACTTTCTTCTCGTCGAAGTTTCGCAAAACTGATTCTAAAACGATGCGAATGGAAATCGGCAAGCAGGAAATCGTCGCCACGCCTTCTTTTTCTAATTGCGGCAAAGAGTAAAACGTGCCATCCTCGCCCGTTCCGGTTTTGAATGTTTGTTGTGTATTGAATAGATTATGTGCCATATCTTTAATTGTAAATCTAAAGTGTAAAAAGACCGAATGTCATCGTCAAGTTAAACGCTTTACGTTAAAATTCAAGTTGCTATGAAAGACAAAACGACTCGATGGCAAGAAATGGAAAAAAGATTCAGAGAAGAACTAAAGAAAATCCACGACGAATATCCTGGCTATGTGCGAAGCGATCTGGTCGAACAGCAACTTTGGTTGGGAATTACCTGCTAAAACCAAGAAGCTGAAAAATTATATAAGAAAACTTAATCGTGGCTTTTGACTTTCCGGCAAACAATGTATATTCAATTTTCCACTCAATCTTTAGCCTACAATGCAAAGAGCTAAGGACAAAGGACTGATTCAAATGAAAGAAGGCGACAGTAGAATCAATGATTTTCTCAAGGTTTTCCGACCGAAAATTTGTGCAGAACCTCAAACGCTTTCCCGAGCGTTTCCGTCGTTCTCTCTCTTCATATAGATTCTATGCTTATCTCGCCATTCTCGGACCCGGAATTATTGCTGCCAACGCTGGCAACGACGCGAGCGGCATCGCCACTTATTCGAGCGTCGGCGCGGGTTACGGCTACACGCTTTTATGGGCTTTTATCCCGATGATGGTGAGCTTGATTGTCGTCCAAGAAATGTGCGTCCGAATGGGCGTAGTGACCGGACAAGGACTTGCAGATTTGATTCGTGAACAATTCGGCGTACGTTGGACGGCATTTGTGATGCTTGCTCTTTTAATCGCTAACACGGGCGTTATCATTTCCGAATTTGTCGGCATCGCACAGGCTTCGGAACTTTTCGGCATTTCACGCTATTTTACAATTCCGATAACCGCAATAGCTATTTGGTGGCTGGTCGTCAAAGGCTCGCAAAAGCGCGTCGAACGAGTTTTTTTGGCGATGTCGCTGGTGTTTTTCGGTTATGTCATCTCGGCTTTTATGGCAAAACCTGATTGGTCGCAGGTTGCCGGGGAAGCGTTTGAGCCGAGTTTTAGTTTGGATCCGGCATATCTCTTTACAATAACGGCATTGATTGGAACGACTATTACGCCGTTTATGCAAGTCTTCGTACAATCTTCGGTCGTTGAAAAAGGGATGGACAAAGAAGATTATACGCTCGCCAGGGCGGATGTCGTCGTCGGAACACTTTTCGCTTGTCTGATTGCCGCGTTTATTATGATTTGCACTGCCGCGACGCTTCACCAACAAGGCATCATGGAACTCGATTCCGCCGCCACCGCCGCCGAAGCACTTACGCCTGTCGCCGGAGTTTATGCGAAATATCTTTTCGGCATCGGCTTGTTCGGTGCGGCGATGTTGGCGATGGGCGTTCTGCCGCTCGCTACGGCTTATTCCTTGAGCGAAGCGTTAGGTTTTGAAAAAGGTCTTTCGCATTCCTTCCGCGAAGCCCCGATATTTCTCGGCATTTTTTCAACACTGATTGTCGTCGGCGCACTCTTCGCTCTGATTCCCGGCATACCGCAAATCAAATTGCTTCTCTTCACGCAATCCATCAACGGACTTCTGCTTCCGATTATCCTGATAGCAATTGTTTCGCTCGCCAACAACAACGAAATTATGGGCGAATACCGCAACAGTTTTTTGTTTAATTGTCTGGCGTGGCTGATTACGGTTGTCGTGTCGAGTCTATCGCTTTTGTTAATTGGCACGACGGTTATTGATTTTTTTTAGTTCATCGTCAATAATCTGAAAATTCTTTTATGCGAAACTCCAACTTCAAGAAAAAATTCGTCTTCTTTTTGATATTTGCGGGCATCGCTACGCTTCTTCTCATTCTCGTTCCGTCGTTCATTGAAGCGCCGTTGAAAGATTACGTTTCAAACTTCTTCGGCGCGAATGATGGGCGAATGGGCGTAACCGCCGCCGTTCTTTTCGACCAACTGCTCCGCATCGTAAAAATAATTTTATGGATGAGTTTGATTGTTTCGATAATCCGCTTTGTCAACTATTTAATTTTCTCGACCGCCCTACGCTCGAACGATTATGAAATCTCTTCACTTTTGCGAAACGTCTTTTCAATAATTCTCTACATCGTCGCTTTTTTCATCATTTTCAATTCGCAATATCCGAATATTGACCTCGCCGCTTTGTTCACGACTTCGACGATTTTAGGCGTGATAATCGGTTTGGCTCTGCAGGACACTTTGGGAAATCTTTTTTCCGGTTTGGCGATTCAAGCCGACCAGCCGTTTCAAATCGGCGATGTCGTTACAATAGAAAACAAGGGTTCCGGCGTGGTTGAAAACATCTCCTGGCGCGGAGTTAAAATTCGCACGTTTCAGAATAAACTCATCGTTATCAGCAACAGCGTTCTGGGGAAAGAGGCGATTGAAGTTGCGCCGCGCGACAACTTAAATGCGCGTCTTGTTTTCTTTAACACGCTTTATGACAACTCGCCAGCCCACACTATTCAAGTTATCCGTGAAGTCGTTCGTCAAGTTGAAAATGTTTCGACGAAACTGCGCCCGATTGTTCGCGTCAAAAATTTGGGCGATAACGGGATTGATTTTGAAATTAAATACTGGCTTGATGATTATTCAAAATTTAACGACACGGATGCGCTTATTCGGCAGAGAATATGGTATGCGTGTCAGCGCGAAAACATCGAATTTGCTTATCCGACGCGGACTATTCACATCGAAACTAAAACACAGGACAACGTTTTTTTTGAGGCGGGTAACGAAGTATTTGAACGCTTGAGCAGCGTTCCGATTTTCGCGCCGCTGTCGGACGAAGAAACTCAAAAACTAGCTGAGGCTTCGCTCGTCAGAGTTTTCGCGCCGGACGAATCAATCGTGCGGCAAGGTCAAAAAGGCAGTTCGATGTTCGTCATTCATCGCGGAACGGTGAATGTGCAGATAAAAGAAAACGGCGCGGCGAAAACTCTGCGCACTCTGCGCGAAGGCGATTTTTTCGGCGAAATGGGACTGCTTACTGGAGAGCCGCGCACCGCCACAGTTTTAGCCGTAGATGAAACCGAAGTTTTGGAAATAAATAATCTTTGTCTAAAACCGATACTCGAAGAAAACCCGGAACTTGTTGACAGTTTGAGTAAAATAATCGAAGAACGCCGCGTAATTTTAGACAAATTGGAAGAGCATTCAAAAGAGCGTGAGATTGCTGATAAAACAAGCGTGTTCGATTCGATTAAGAAATTTTTTGGATTAAAAGATTAAAAGGCAGAAGCCCGCGCGTGAGCAAGGGCGTAAACTCAACTACGAACTAAATTCTATACTTGAAACAAATTGCGCCCTTGCTCACGCGCGGGCTTCCGCCAAAAAAAATCGTGAGCCAAATTTCTCTGACTCACGACCTCAAAACATTAAATTAAAATTTAGTAAAGCGTAAATGAATAATCAATTTGCTTAATCTTTGTAATCGCAACGCCGTCCTTTTTCGCCGGCTCGAACCTGATTGATTTAGCCGCCGCAATCGCTTGTTCGGTTAAACCGTAAGGCAACGAACCAACTGCCGAAACACTTCCGATTTGTCCCGACGCCGTAAATGTTACGCGCAGCCGAACAGTTCCGGAAAATTGATTCTGCCGTGCTGCATCGGTATATTTAGCTCCGGGCTTTGAGATGATTTTCACATCCTGCGATACGCCGGCAGGTTTCGGTATTGCGGGCGGCGGCGGCGGCGTTCTCACACCTCGATCTCCAGAACCTGTTCCGCTTCCGTTACCATCCCCGTTTCCGCTTCCGCTTCCCGAACCGATGCCCGAACCTTGTCCGGTTCCGCGTCCGCTTCCCTGTCCGGTTCCAATGCCCGAACCTTGTCCGCCGCCGGTTCCCATTCCGTCAGACGAAAGCGTGTATTTTGAATTCGGGTCACCGTAAGGCTCATTAGTTTGTTTGATATTCTTAGTGCCTTGAGTTGACGCTTGCATTTGAAGTTCAAAATCTTTTTTTACATTTGTTACACTCGGAGCCATTATTGGGTCTTTAGTTTGAGTTGCCAATTGCCCTTTTGAAGTCGGCGTTGGTTTATCACGTCCGCCGCCGCCGCCGCCGCCAGCGTCGTCATCGTCTTTTTTCGGCTTTTCCTCTTCGACTTCCATCGGTTCTTCGTCAACTATCGGAACATAAATTCCGTCGTTTTCGCCAATCGCTCCAATCATTAAATCCCTGTTGAAAAGCGAATAAACCGTTCCGCCCAAAGCCAAAGTTACCATCAAAGCCAGTGTTCCGAGTAAAAGCACGTTACGCTGTTTGACATTTTTTTCTTCTATGACGGTAATGTGATAACCGCTGTCATCAACTGTATCATTAAACGGTTGAGCGTCATTTGTCGGTTGATATTCGCTACCGTTTGCGCCAGCCGCTGCCGCGAAGGTTTTAGTTTCGGGCGCGAAATTATCAGTCGCAAAGGCTTCGGTTTTAGTGTCGTCAAAAAATGTCCGCGTTTGACCGGCGGTTGAAAAATCCTGTGTCTCGGCAACATTTGACGTTTCAATTGACGGCGATGTTTCAGGCAAAACGGGCGCGGGTGCCGGAACTGCCAAAATTTCATCAGCTCCAACCGTTTCTTCATTTTCGACGCTCCGTTCAACTTCGTCTGCAAGTTTGGGTTCGTTATTTAGCGGATTCATCTCAAAAGCGGTCATTGCTTGCCCGCAATTCGGACAAAATCCAAATCTCTCGGCAAAACTTTCATCACACGCGGCACAATACTTAACTATTTTTCCCATCTTTCTAGCCTCTCAAATCTTCTTAGTTTTCTTTGGAAAAATCCAAATTCTCTTGTCTAATTATAATCTCGCTTTTTGCAGATGTTAAGTTTTTGGGAAACTTTATTACTCAACATAATTTACGGGATACAACATTCATAGATGCTTTAAGCGTTTGACGCGATGCCTGCGGGCATCTAAAATTTTCATTGCACTTCTACACTGAAAATCCGTGCCACGCAAAGCGCCTGACAACTAAATTTATCAAAACAAGCAACTAACATTCAATATTTAATGTTTTACAATAAATTTACGATGAATGCCAGAAATTATTTAACAAATTTTACGCTTTCGGCTTTGATTTTGCTCGCCGCCGTTTCTTTTTCGTTTGCTCAAACCGCTAAAGTTTCGGGTCCTCGACAAGAGAAACTCCTGAATAATTTGAAACTTCTCATCTGGACTGAGCCGGCGGCGGCAAAAGTTAGGGTCAAGCTCCGCATCCATAGCGGCGCGGCGTTTGATTTGCAAAACAAGGAAGGCACGATGGCTCTGCTCGCCGACATTTTGTTTACAAACGAAGCGGCGAAGGAATTTTTCCGCGAAGAGTTGGGCGGAAGTCTTGATGTCGAGAGCAATTACGATTACATCCAAATCAACGCGACGGGAAACACCGACCAAGTTTTAGTAATTTTGGAGACGCTTGCCAACGCCGTTACTAAACCACTAATTGATAAAGAAACCACCGCGAAAGTTCGCTCCGCAAGAATCGAGAAGGTTAAAGAACTCGAAAAAAACCCGCCGCACGTCGCCGACCAAGCCGTCGCAAGACGTCTATTCGGAAGTTTTCCGTACGGCAGAAGCGCGGATGGCACAAGCGAATCGCTCGCAAAAATTGACTTCGCCGATTTGCTTCTCGCCAAACAAAGATTTTTGACCGCCGACAACGCGACGCTCGCCGTCAGCGGAAACGTCAAAAGCGATTTTATTTTCAAAGCCGTCCGCCAACTTTTCGGCGGTTGGGAGAAATCGGATAAAAAAATTCCCTCGACATTCGCTCAACCGGACGCGACTGCGACGAATTCATTTCTGATACCGACAGAAATTGAAAACGTCAGCGAACTCAGATTCGCATTTCGCGGGCTTGCCAGAAATGATAAAGATTTTCCAGCTTCGGAAGTTTTAACGAGAGTTTTGCACAATCGCCTGCAAGAGAAGGAAGGAAGTAAAGCGGCGGTCTATCAAACGTCGCACCTTTTGCCGAGTTTTGTTGTTCTGAAGGTTTCCAATTGGAATGTCGGAACGCTTAAAAAAGAAGGTGAGAATGCGGCTCTTCCGCAAAATTTCTTTGAAACGGTTGGAAATTTGCTAAAAGCCGAGATAAAACCAGAGGAATTTGAACGAGCTAAATCCGAAATTGTCGCCGAGCGAAGTAAAATAAATGCTGCTGATTTGTGGATTGATTTAGACACCTTTAAGCTCGTTTCAGTTAAAGACGAGTTGCAAAAACCGAGCAATGTTACCATCGCAAATGTTCAAAAGGTCGTTGAACGATGGAAAAAAGAATCTGTGGTTGCTGTATTGGTCGTATCAAAGTCAAAATAGATGAATATGCCGAACGAACGAACCGCTGCCGACGAACTAAAGCACGCCCGCGCCGTGCGCGAAATGTTTTCGGGCATTGCGACTAAATATGATTTTCTCAATCATTTCTTATCCGTCAATATTGATAAACGCTGGCGCAGACTCGTTGCCCAAAAATTAAAAGACGTTTTAGAAAATCCCGCCGCTCAAGTTTTAGATGTTGCTTGCGGCACCGGTGATTTATCTTTAGAACTGCAAAAAGCGGGAAAGGCTAAAGTTTTCGGCACGGACTTTTGCCGTCAGATGCTAGAAATTGCTTACGACAAAAATGAGAAGAACAATTTAGAAATCCCATACATCGAAGCCGATGGAATGAATTTATCTTTTGCCGACGCGAGTTTCGATGCAGTCACGATTGCCTTCGGCTTGCGAAATTTTTCCAATTGGCAAAACGGTTTAATAGAACTTCACCGTATTCTAAAAAAAGGCGGCAAACTCGTCATATTGGAATTTTCTACGCCGATTATTCCGGGCTTTCGACAAGCATTTCAATTTTATTTCTCCAACATTTTGCCGCGCATCGGCGGCGCGGTCAGCGGTTCGCGCGGAGCTTATGAATACTTGCCCGATTCGGTTTCCAAATTTCCCGACCAGAAAAATCTGGCGCGAATGATGCGCGAAAACGGCTTTTCCGAAGTAGAATATAAAAATCTGACGGGCGGAATTGCGGCAATTCACTCAGGAGTTAAATTATGAGCGTTACATTAACGATTTCCGAAGAAACTTATCAGAAACTTAAAAACATTGCTCAAAGCAGAGGCTTTGAAGATGTCGGTAAATTTCTCGATGAATGGGAAGAACTCGAACTTGCCAACCGACGTGAAGTAGTTGATGGAATTTTGAAATTCCACAAGAAGATGAAAGAGAAATACGGCGTAATGCCCGACAGCACGGAAATACTTCGAGAGGACAGAATGCGCGGATGAAAGATTTAGTCGTTGATAGCGGTATTTCTGTCAAGTGGTTTATCGCCGAAACTGATTCGGCAGTAGCATTAGAAATTCTAAAAGATTATCGAAACGAAAAAATTTCTTTTCTCACACCAAACCTAATTTACGCAGAATTTGGAAACATTATTTGGAAGAAACAAATTTTTCAAGGACTTGACCCGCTTGATGCCGATCTCGCCATTCAGGAATTTAAGAAAATTTCTTTCATCATAACACCGATTCCTACGCTTTTTGACGACGCTTATCGCATCGCCGTCAAATACAAACGCACCTTTTACGATTCGCTTTATCTCGCCTTGAGCGTCAAAGAAAATTGCGCGTTCGTTACCGCCGACGAAAAGTTTTATAATGCGATTCGACAAGACTTTCCGAAAATTATTTTGTTAGCGAATTGGCACTGATGAAATACAAACTTCTAAATTACGCGCGTCAAATCGGATTGCTGCTGCTCGTTGTCTGGACGGTTGTTTCTCTCGTAACCTTGCTTATCGAATTAGTTCCGGGCGATCCGGCAACGGCTATTTTAGGCGACCAAGCCTCAAGCGAACAAATCGCTAATTTCAATCAGAAGCACGGACTCGACAAACCCGCGTTTTTCTTTTCCTACAAAGCGGAAACTGGTTTCGATTGGCACGGCGCAAACAATCGTTACGTTGATTATTGGACGGGACTCGCGTCTGGCGATTTGGGAACTTCGTTTCGCACCGAACGACCGGTTTTGGATATGATTTTGGAGCGTTACCCTTCAACTATCAAACTCGCGCTCGCTTCGATGCTGATTGCTATCGGAATTGCCGTTCCGCTCGGCGTTCTCGCGGGAACTAATAAAGGCACGATTATTGATAATTTTTCTTCATTCATCGCGCTCCTTGGAATCAGTTTGCCGACCTTCGTTATCGGACCGTTTCTCGTCTATATTTTCGCCGTCAAACTCGGTTGGTTTTCGCCGACGGGAAGCGCAAATCCCGAAGATATTATTTTGCCTGCCGTAACTTTGGGCGCGGCACTTTCGGCGATTCTTACAAGAATGGTGCGTTCAAGCGTTATTGAAGAACTCGGCGAAGATTATGTGAGAACAGCCCGAGCGAAAGGTTTGAGCGAGCGAAAAGTCGTTTATAAACACGTTTTGAAAAACGGTTTGATTCCGGTCGTAACGATTCTCGGTTTACAGCTCGGCGTTCTACTCGCGGGCGCGATTATCACGGAAAAGATTTTTAACTGGCAAGGTTTAGGTTTACTGCTGCTTGACGACGGCATCGGCAAACGCGATTATCGCCTTGTGCAAGGCTGCGTTCTCGTCATCAGTGTTACCTATATTTTGGCAAATTCCTTGACTGATTTAGTTTATCGCTGGCTCGACCCGCGCATCAGACTTTCATAAATCATTTAACATTTATCATTAAACCAAGTTCCACGAATCGATAAATGTTAAATGATGAATGTTAAATGAACAGATTAACTTACATCGGACTCGCCATTGCCGCCGTCTTCATTTTGACAGCGATTTTCGCGCCGCTCATCGCTACACACGATACGACCGCGCAAAATTTGATGGTGCGTTATGCTTTGCCATCTGCGACGCATTGGTTCGGCACGGACGCGCTTGGGCGCGATGTTTTTTCGCGCGTTGTTTTCGGGGCGAGAATATCTTTGGAAGTCGGCATTATCGTCGTCGTTGTTTCCGCATTTATCGGAATAATTTTAGGCGCGGTTGCCGGATTTTACGGCGGTTTTGTGGATAAATTTTTGTCGGGTTATATTTTCAATGTTTTTTTAGCGTTTCCCGGCTTGCTCTTAGCAATTGCTCTAGTTGCTTTTTTAGGCGCGGGTTTGGGAAAACTGATTTTAGCTTTGTGCATTATCGGTTGGGTTGGATATGCCCGGGTGATGCGCGGACAAGTTTTAAAAGTCCGCGAATACGATTTTGTCCAAGCCGCCCGCGCACTCGGCGCAAGTAATTTCCGAATTCTTTTTACACACATTCTTCCAAACGCGATTCAGCCTTTAATTGTCCAAGCGTCTTTGGGAATGGCGGGCGCGGTTTTGTCCGAAGCATCTTTATCGTTTTTAGGCTTGGGTATTCCGCCGCCCGCGCCTTCGTGGGGAACGATGATTGAAGAAGGTCGCGGCCAGTGTTACCTATATTTTGGCAAATTCCTTGACTGATTTAGTTTATCGCTGGCTCGACCCGCGCATCAGACTTTCATAAATCATTTAACATTTATCATTAAACCAAGTTCCACGAATCGATAAATGTTAAATGATGAATGTTAAATGAACAGATTAACTTACATCGGACTCGCCATTGCCGCCGTCTTCATTTTGACAGCGATTTTCGCGCCGCTCATCGCTACACACGATACGACCGCGCAAAATTTGATGGTGCGTTATGCTTTGCCATCTGCGACGCATTGGTTCGGCACGGACGCGCTTGGGCGCGATGTTTTTTCGCGCGTTGTTTTCGGGGCGAGAATATCTTTGGAAGTCGGCATTATCGTCGTCGTTGTTTCCGCATTTATCGGAATAATTTTAGGCGCGGTTGCCGGATTTTACGGCGGTTTTGTGGATAAATTTTTGTCGGGTTATATTTTCAATGTTTTTTTAGCGTTTCCCGGCTTGCTCTTAGCAATTGCTCTAGTTGCTTTTTTAGGCGCGGGTTTGGGAAAACTGATTTTAGCTTTGTGCATTATCGGTTGGGTTGGATATGCCCGGGTGATGCGCGGACAAGTTTTAAAAGTCCGCGAATACGATTTTGTCCAAGCCGCCCGCGCACTCGGCGCAAGTAATTTCCGAATTCTTTTTACACACATTCTTCCAAACGCGATTCAGCCTTTAATTGTCCAAGCGTCTTTGGGAATGGCGGGCGCGGTTTTGTCCGAAGCATCTTTATCGTTTTTAGGCTTGGGTATTCCGCCGCCCGCGCCTTCGTGGGGAACGATGATTGAAGAAGGTCGCGGCTTTGATATTCTCTATAATGCGCCGCATGTTTTGTTTTTTCCCGCGCTGGCAATTGCGCTCACTGTTTTAGCGTTTAATTTTATCGGCGACGGTTTAAGAGAATATCTCGACCCGAAACAGAGAAAAAGGTAAACAAGCAAACGCATTCGGCGCAATCGCATTTAGCCTTCGTTACCGTTCGCCTGCATTTATTTATTGTGTATTCCTAAATAGCTTTCCGCTTTCATCTTGAAACCGAAAATGTCTGTTAAAGGTTTATTTTCTGCGCTAAAGAAATTCGGCGATTTATCTTCCAAACAGCAAATCGTGTTAATCATATAAAATCCGAGTGAACGATAGCTTTCAAATTGCGCTTCATTAAACATCTGGTCGGAAGTTGATTCGTGCGGAAAATCGGCATTCGTGCTTTGATAGTTCACGATGTCTATTGACTCGCTTTCGTCGAGCGTCGGTTTAATGTAAAGCAGAGTTCCGTCTTCGACCGCTTCGCCGTCGGCTTGCGAGTATTTGATTTCAGCCATCGTAATGTAACCGCCTTTTTTAGGTCTTCGTTCTTTTTTAAATTCGATGGAAACGCCCATATCAACCCGAATTTTGTGAACGGCGTTGCCCAGATCGGAAAACGTGAAATGCGGGTCGGCACTCGCGTCGCAAACGATGATTAATTTACAGCGGCGCAGAACCATTTCGTAGATTCCGAGATTTTCAAAATGTCCGCCGTCGGAAAGATAGATATACGGATTCGTGTCGTTTGTTCTGCCAAAGGCTTCGGCAAAAAAAAGGCGTGGCGAAAAACGCGGTGTGGCAAGATTGTAAGTGTCGTCTCCGCGCTTGCCGGTATTTCCGAGCCACCAGCCTAAACGAATATTGAACAGCGCCATCAAAAATGAAACGGCGGCTGATGAAGTGTAATAACCCATATTCGGACTTGCCGCGGCTCCCGAAGTGGCGGCGGCTGTTCCGAGCGTGATGGCTTGACCGACCTGGGTGTTGCAGCCGTAATTTTCCGAAGCGCGATAATTTCCGCTGCCGTCGCCCATATTTGAACTGCCGCAGTGCAGCGCGGTCGCCGTAAAGGATTCGGCTTTTCTATTCTGCCAGCGCAGATTATTCGACTCGGCGAGATTGAGCGTCATATTGACGACGTGAAAAGGTTTTTGGATTAGATTTTTCATCTCGATAATGTCGTTGTCGCTGTCCAAATCCGTAAAAGCGTTGGCGGTTTTCAAACGCTCTCTGGTGCGCGACGCGCCCAAGTAAGCCCGAATCAAATGTTCCCGATAAATGGCTGACAAAAATCGCCAAAACGATTTACCGCTTTGACGATTTTGCAGCAGGTTTCTATTTTTTTGTTATTTACCGAAGGTTTTACATCACGTATTTAATTTAAGATTGATGACCGGCTGGTTTATCACGTAATTTGAATTTCTCAAATTATCGTCAATAATGTCTCCGCCGCTTCTACCTCCAAAGGTTTGGAGAAGTAATTTTTTAGGCGAGACAATTTCTTTTTTAACCGACCACGGAGCGATAATTTTAGATGTCGAAACCGAAAAGCCGACGCTGCTCGACGTTTTGGAAAGCTACGAATGAAATATAAGATTTTCCCGATTGGCGACAACGTCTTAACGATTGAATTCGGCAACGAGATTTCCGCCGAACACAATAACCTCGTTCTTAAACTTGCCGCTTATTTCGAGCAAAACGCTTTTCAAGGTTTCGTTGAACTTATTCCGGCATACGCTTCACTCACTTGTTTTTACGATGTTTTGATTGTCAGAAAAAACTTTTCCGCTTTTGCGACGGCTTTTGATGCGGTGAAAAATTTTGCGGAAAATGCTTTGCTAAATTTGGACGATTTTGAAGAAACTAAACCACGTTTGATAGAAATTCCGATTTGCTTCGACAAAGAATCCGCGCTTGATTTAGATTCAGTTGCAGCGATGAATAATTTGAATGCAAAGCATGTTACCGAAATTTTTCTCCAAGAAACTTACCGCGTTTATATGCTTGGATTTCTTCCCGGCTTCGCGTATATGGGCGAAGTTGACGAACGAATCGCTGCGCCGCGCAAAAACTCGCCGCGCCTTAAAGTTCCAAAAGGAAGCGTCGGAATTGCCGGACGGCAGACGGGAATTTATTCGCTCGAATCACCTGGCGGCTGGCAGATAATCGGCAGAACAAATGTCGAACTTTTCACGCCCGAAGCCGAATCGCCGACTTTTTTAAAAGCCGGTGATTTAGTAAGATTTTATGAAGCAGCTTTTTAAATTTAGCAAGCGAATATATTTTGTGCAGATTCTCTGTAAGCCGCATCTTATTTAGCTCAAATCAATCCCTTCTCTATCAATTTCTCCTCTAATTCGTCAACATTCGGTATATGTAGGATTTGAAACCCGCATTCCGCCGCCGCTTCTACATTTTTCTCTCGGTCGTCAATCAACAAACATCGGTCAGCGGGCGTTTGCGTAATTTGTAATACTTTTCGGTAAATTTCCGAATTCGGTTTGGCGACACCCAAGAAACAAGAACTGTAAAAGTTTGTAAAATAATTTCTTAAATTGAACTTCTCGATGCGGTAAAGATTTAGTTCAAGCGATTCGTTATTCAAAACTGAAATTTCGTATTTATTTTGAGAACGCAGTTTTTCTAAAATCTCAAGACTTCTCGGATGCGCTTTCGATTGGCTTTCCATAAATTCAATAAATTGCTCTTCGGAAAAATCTCGCTCTCGGAAAAAAATCGCTTCGTTCAAATAATCTTTTATGGACGCTTCGCCGATTTCAAATTTTCCCACGATAATTTTATGCCGTTCTTCGCTCGCCTGAAAATCGTATCGAAAAAGTTCGGCAGCGGCTTCTCGTGAAATATGATCCCAAGCGTTTGTCAAACAGATTCCGCCCAAATCGAAAAATAGATGCGTTATTTCTTTCATAATATCTAATTTTTATACCAGCTCAATCTGTTGTCCGTATTGCGGAACTTCCACCGTCCAACCGAATCTCTCGCGGATATGTTCCGCCATCGCAGACGCGGCTTCGGGTTCGCCGTGCGTTGTGAAAACCATTTTCGGTTTGTTTTGCAACCCTTCGAGCCAACGAAGCACGGCTTTCCAATCGGCGTGCGCGGAAAAGCCTTCGATTCGCCGGACGTGGCAGCGCACGGGAATCCATTCTTTCATAATTTTAACTTCACTCTCGCCGTCAAGAATTCTTCTGCCTGTCGTTCCCGCCGCTTGATAACCGACAAAAACCAAAGTTGCGTTTTTATTGGGCAAGATGCGCATCGCGTGATGCAGAACGCGCCCGCCGGTCATCATTCCCGACGCTGATATGATAATGCGCGTTCCTTTCTCATCGTTTAACCGTTTCGATTCATCGCGTGATGAAGTTGTCATCATTGCGCCCGTGCGAAGCGGATGACGTTTTTGCATCAAAATCGAAGCGTATTCTTCGTCGTGTTCTTCGGTGAAACGATTATAAACTTGCGTTGCCTGCGCAGCCATCGGCGAATCAACCCGCACCGGCAGAACGGGAATGCGTTTTTGTTCTTCTAATTCACGAATCAGATACAAAATTTCCTGTGTTCGCCCAATCGCAAACGCCGGAATTAAAATCGGTTCGTTATTTTTCGCAGCTTCGTTAATGACCTCAGCCATTTGGTCTTCGCTTGATTCGTCGCCGTGCAGACGGTTGCCGTAAGTTGATTCGACCATCACATAATCGGCGTTGGTCGGCGCGGTCGGGTCTTTGACAATCGGCTGGTCATAATGACCTAAATCACCGGAGAACAAAAATTTTATCGAATCGCCGTTTTCTCTGGCTTTTTCGAGTTCGACTAAAACAAGACTCGCGCCTAAGATATGTCCGGCGACATCAAAACTCGCCTTAAAACCGTCGACAATTTCAATCGGATTACCGTCGTTCGGCACGGGCGAAAGCAATTTAAGCGCGGCTTCCGCATCGCGTTCGTCGTAAAGCGGCAGCGCGGGCGAATGCGAAGTCAAGTTTTTGCGGTTGCGGTAATCGGCTTCTTCTTCCTGAAGTCGTCCCGAATCGGGCAATAAAATTTTCAGCAAATCGCAAGTCGCCCGCGATGTGTAGACTTTGCCCGCAAAACCTAATTTGACGAGTCGCGGCAGATAACCCGTGTGGTCAATGTGCGCGTGCGTAATGATAACCGCGTCAATCTCCTGTGGATTAAACGGCGGCTCTTGCCAATTTTTTTCTCGAAGTTCTTTTAAGCCTTGAAAAAGTCCGCAGTCAACCAAAACCCGTTTGCCGTTGTGTTCAAGCAGATATTTTGAACCCGTAACCGTTCCGACACCGCCGTAAAATGAGATTGTCGCCATTTTTTCTATTTTTTCTCCGTTTTTTCGATTAGAAGATTTGAAAATTGTTTATTAACATTGCTGTTGATGTTATTTCAGAATGTAAAAATACGAAAGAAGGGCGAAAAACACAACTCTATTTTTCAGAATTCGGTTTTTGTAAAATTATATTTCTACTTTTTTGTCATCACTTTTTCGTTCGCTTTAAGCGCTTGCCGCACCACGCAAAAAACTGATATGCGAACTCTCGCGCCGAGCGATGCGATTATTTATCTTGAAACGAACGACCTCGCTGAAACTCTTCAAACTTTGACTGAAAGCCAGGCGTTTCAAGAACTCGCCGCCGACCAACCAGATTTTTCCGCGCTGAAAAATATGCAGCTGGCGGTTGCCATTACCGGTTTTGAAACGTCTGAGAAAAAAATCACCGAAGAGAATTCCATCCTCAATTTCAAACCGCAGTTTGTCACAGTTGCCGAAACTCACGCCTGGTCTTGGCAAACGCTTTCATTCGCCGAAAATCAGCTTAACGACTTCGTGATGAAAAATTATGGTGTTGATGCGAAACTCGAACGACGCGATAAAGCGGACGGCAAACTTTTCACTTGGACGGCGAGCGACGAACGCAAAACTTTCGCGTATGTCCAAAACAGTTTGATTTATTTTGGTAACGATTGGTCAGCTATCGAAAAATGTTTAGCAGTAAAAAAAGGTGAAGCGGAAAGTTTGGAAAAAAACGACGCTTTAACACGCGCCTATTCTGAAAATAATTTAGCTTTTGGTTACCTTTCGTCCGCAGGCATAGCTCAAATCGCTAATCTTGTAGGCGTTTCTCTGGCGGTTGACACCACCGAAGAATCTGACGCAAGAAGTCTTATTGCGCGAATTATGCCGCAAATTTTGCAGAATACGACTGAAGAAATTGTCTGGACGGCGAACAAAACCGAACGCGGAATCGAAGATAATTTTTCAGTCTCTTTGACTATGGAAACGTCTTCCGTAATTAAAGAAACTTTGGCGACATCCTTTGATTCGCAAACGAATTCGGCAGAATTTTTGCCTTCTGATTTTTTCACCACGACTCGTTATAATCTAAAAAATCCACTCATTGCGTGGCGCAGTCTGCTTCTTCTGACAGCGAAAAATACCGATGCTTTGAGCGGAAAACTTTTGATTCAATTTTCCGACGCTTTGCTCGAACCTTACGGTGTTTCTGACGCAGAAACTTTTTTAAGTTCGATTGATCCGGAAATTTTAACGGTGCGGTTTGACGAAGACGGCGACAGAAGCGTATTAATTGTTTCAGTTAAAGACTTGGAGAAATTGAAAAGTTCAATCTCAAAAGAAATCAATTTTAACGCCCCTTCTGAAAAGCGCGAAAACGCAGAAGTGTGGTTTTCGGAAAATAAACAATTGGCGGCATTATTTATTGAGAACAAATTGCTTTTGGGCGACGGCGAAAGTGTTTTAAAATGTCTGCAAGCTAAACGAAGCGGGCAAAATTTCACAAAAACTCCGAAATTTCAACGGTTTGCCGAAAGCCAAGCCGTTGCCGTAACTTTTGGAAGAGACGCTGATTCGGCGACGAAAATTGTCGAAGTTTTAGGAAAAAAGAAAGGTGAAAACAAAAAACTCGCCACGTTTTATTCGACTGAAACTCGTTTTACGGAAAAAGGTTTCGAGCGCAAAACCGTTTCCGATTTCGGTTTGATTGGAACAATTTTGCAGCAGATTCCAGAGTAAAAATTAAAAAAGTCAGTCGAGAGAGGGGAGAAAACAGATGAAAAGAAAACTAAGTGTGCTTTTGTACATTACGATTCTTCTTACCTTTACGGCACTCAGCGCACTATCTCAGGTTGTGCCACGGTCTCAGAAGCCGCCGAATGTCGCCTTGACCAACGGGAAATGGTTCAATGGCAAATCCTTTGATTCACGAACTGTTTATAGCGTCAATGGACGGTTCAAATTCAAGAAACCTGCCCGTGTGGATAGCACTCTGGATTTGGCGGGAGCGTGGATTGTCCCGCCGTTTGGCGAAGCGCACAATCACAATATCGGGACAGGTGTAGAAGAGTGGGACAAGCGGGCGATTCAAAAGTATCTTGCCGATGGCGTTTTCTATGTGCAGATACAAGGCAATCTCCCGCTGAAAGACGAGGTGAAACATCGTCTTTCGATCAACCGGCAAAACAGCCTTGATGTGGCTCTGGCGCAGGGGTCGCTGACTTCCACGGGAGGACACCCCGTCGGTCTAGTTGAAAGAATCCTGTTGCCGCAAGGATATTATCCGGAGTTTACAAAAGAAACACTGAAGGATTATCGCTATTTCACGATTGATTCGGAGGCTGACTTGGAGAAGAAATGGTCGCTAATCCTCAGACTTCGCCCCGATTTCATCAAGACATTCTTGTGGTTCTCCGACGAGTTCGAGAAGCGAAAGGGCGACTCGACTTACTTCGGACAAAAAGGACTCGACCCGCACCTTTTGCCGCTAATTGTTAAGAAAGCCCACGCCAACAATCTGCGAGTGTCCACGCATGTGACGAATGCCGCCGATTTTCATTACGCGGTGACGGCGGGCGTTGATGAGATAGCGCATCTTCCTTTGCTTGGCTTGACACCAATTGCGGTTGAAGATGCGAAGCTAGCCGCCAAACGCGGAATTACAGTCATCACGACGTGCGCTATCGTTTCCACTCTTCCGCCAATGATATTACGCAAGGAAGACCTCCCGCAGGTATTGAAGACACAGACGGTTAATCTGAAACTTTTGCGCGAAAACGGTGTCGCGCTCGCCATCGGCAGCGATAATGTGACAGATAGCTCCGTGAAGGAGGTTGAGTATCTTCGGGGCTTAGGCGTGTTCGACAATCTGACCTTGCTCAAGATGTGGACGGAAACAACTGCCAAAACAATTTTTCCGCAGCGAAAAATCGGAGAAATCAAAGAAGGCTTTGAAGCGAGTTTTCTCGCGCTGGAGGGAAATCCCATCAAAGATTTGCAGAATGTTCACAAAATCAAGCTGCGATTCAAACAAGGTTTTCTTTTAGAACCATAGGGAGCAATGTCATCGAAGCTAAAAACTGACAAGCACCCCCAATGGAGTTCGGGCGGCAAAGTTAGTATGTTTTCTTTAGCGCTATCGTCTGCGTCTGCTGATGTGAGCTGTCAGGCGCGAAAGGGTGCGATAAACCTGCAATGCCGCAACGCAACGATTGAATTATCTTAGAGCGACCGCGCAAGAGAGAAACGCGAAGAGTGATGTCATCACTCTTCGCGCCCTGCGCGGATTGCTTTTATGCAGCTTTTTCTTCACTCCATCTGACGGCAAATCCAGATTTGTTTATTCAACCCGCTTGCCCCCGGCAGTGACGACGGATGGCGTGGTGCTAATGAGGTAGAATTCCTTTCCTCGATCTGCGACGACAAGATTAAAGTTGAGCTGGAAAGGCGGGGCGGGAATCATTATGGTCATCGTTCCCCTGCAGTCGGCATTCACGGTGTAAGTGCCGGAATCGATATTGGACATAATCATGCCATTATTACTGACGGTTACGGCATTGGAAAGATTGCCGAAGACGTCCAGGGTCATGATGCCCACCGTAGCGAACGGAACCATCGGGGCTGGCGGCGGTCCACTAGGAACAAAGCCATCGCCTCTGATCGCATATCTGCCCGTCAATGTCGCGTTTGAGCATCTGAAGCGTCTTGAGGAAGATGACTCATCAGCACTGGATTTTGTTTCTTCCTGCGCCTGCGCGGTGCGGGCGAAGTTGACACGGTTTCCGATGGTGGAAATTCCCACCACCAGCAAGATAATAGAAATAACTCCGCAGACGGCTGCGGTAACGATTCGTTTCAGGTTCGATTTTATGGTTGTTTTCATTTTTTTTGTCTCCTTCATTTTGTTTTTGTTTATTTTTCAGCCGCGACGAGCGAATTGCCGTAAATCGCGGCGTAAAGTATTTTCGCCAACTGCGAATCGAGCGACGCGACTTTTTTTACTTGATTTCGCGCCGATTGCTTATCACCATTGAGCAAATAAGTTTGCCCTAAAAGAAACTTTGCTTGCAGGTTTTGGGGTTTCAGGCAAACGGTTTGTTGCAGTTTTGAAAGTTTCGCTTTCGTTTCATTTTTTATTCTCCTAAGATTTACTTTTGGAAATTTATAAACGGGATTATAATTACCGCCGGGGTATTAAGTCATGACCGAAGCCTGACGTGAACCTGACTTTTTTCTGTTTTATGTTGAAGTTGTCACTATTTCACTGACCAATGAAGGAAAACTCGAAGCAGTCCAACGGTTCTAGCTACTATTTTGATGATGTCGTTATTGAACGCGGTAACTTTCGGGTGCTTAAAGGCGGTCAACCGAAAGCACTTACGCCGCGTTCGTTTGATGTGCTTATTTACCTGATTGAACAGCGCGGGAGTGTGGTGGAAAAGCAGGAATTATTTGAGCAGATTTGGAAGGAAACCTTCGTCACGGATAATGCGCTGATGCGTGCGGTCAAAGACATCCGCCGCGAATTGGGCGACGATGCCGGTGCGCCGCGTTACATCGAGACGGTTCACAAGCGCGGTTACCGTTTTATCGCGCAATTAAAAGATGCTCCCAATGAAGATTTGGAATTTGAAACCGAGGCAGAACGCTCCGAATCGCCGAAACTGAGTGAAGGCGAGACAGTTACGACAAGCAGCCGACAGGCAACGGTTGAAACCGCCAATCAACCGACGACTCAAACCGACGCTGGCACATCGCCGGAAACCACATCAAGCATTAAAAATCTAGTTGCTAAGATTAAAGAATCCAAGGCGAGTGCGGTATTTGCTTTGGTCGCGCTCGTAATTGCGGTTGCATCCATCATTTATTTAGGTAGAGGTGAAAAGGCAATACATTCTCTGGCGGTTTTGCCACTTGAGAGTGCGAATGCTGATACGAATAGAGAATATATGAGCGACGGTATCACCGAAAGCCTCATTAATAGCTTGTCACAACTGCCGGATTTAAAGGTAATCGCACGCACAACTTCTTTTCGCTATAAAGGACAGCAGATTGATGCTCAAAAAGTGGGACGCGACCTGCACGTTGACGCAGTGCTGACGGGGAGAGTCATTCAGCAGGGCGAAAATCTGATTATTCAGGCGGAACTAACAAACGCGGCGGACGGCTCACAGCTTTGGGGCAAGAGGTTTAGTCGGCGGCTGGCAGATATATTCTCGCTGCAGGAAGAAATTGCGAAAGAAATTTCAGAGAAACTGCAATTGAAATTGACGGGCGAGGATGAGAAGCGGCTTGCCAAGCGATACACCGAGAATACCGAAGCGTATCGGCTTTACCTGACAGGTCGGTATTTTTGGAGTAAGCGAACAACAGAAGGACTGAACAAAAGCATCGCCTATTATCAGCAGGCGATTTACAAAGACCCGAATTACGCTTTGGCTTACGCGGGCTTGGCGGATTCCTACGCCGTCCTTGCCATCAACTCCGACGCGCCGCCGAGGGAGTCTTTCCCGCAGGCAAAGGCGGCGGCGATCAAGGCTCTAGAGCTTGACGACACGCTCGTCGAGGCGCACGCGACGATGCTGCAAATCAAAGCCGAATACGATTGGGATTGGTCGGGAGTTGAGAAAGAGTACCGGCGAGCCGTCGAACTTAACCCGAATTATCCGACGACTCATCTTTATTATTCTATCTATTTGATAAAAATCGGGCGGCATGAAGAAGCCGTCGCCGAGATTAAACGAGCGCATGAGTTAGACCCGTTCTCGCTCATCATCAATGCGGTTGTGGGCAGAGTATTTTTCTTTGCGCGTCGTTATGATGAAGCAATCGAGGCATGTTACAAGACGCTTGAACTAGATCCGAACTTTCTTGCCGCGCATCTCTTTCTGGGAAGAGCCTACAAGGAAAAGAAAATGTATGAGCAAGCCGTCGCCGAGTTAAGTAACGCGAGAGACGCTGCGAGAGACGTTTCCGAAACGACATCGTTGCTTGGATACGTCTATGCGGTTTCGGGTAAAAGAGACGAAGCGAAGAAGATACTCAACGAAATGAAAGAGATGTCAAAGCACCGCTACGTTCCACCATATAATATAGCAATGGTCTATGCAGGTCTGGGTGAGAAAGACCAGGCGTTTGAATGGCTGGAAAAGGCTTACGAGGATCGAAATCAGCAATTCACCCTGCTTAATATCGCGCCGGAATTCGACAGCCTTCGCTCAGATCCCCGATTCACAGGTCTGTTGCGGCGCATCGGATAACTAAGCTGTAAGCCAGAGAAATAGGGCGATAGAAACGATAATGTGTGTTCACTACAAGTGAGTAGTTGAAGGAAAATTTGACAGAGCGGGTTCTTCCTCTGAAGGTTTAGCCAGCAAAAAACAATTATTTTTCAGCAATTTAAATTAGAACGCTACTTAAATTATATTTAACTTGCTATTTTTTAAAAGCGTTTTTATAATCTTTTTAGGGGGTGGTAAATTTATGATAAATAAACAACACACTGGAGGAGATTTCGAGTAACTGATAAATTCAGTTGTCGAATCTTCGTCCAAATAAAAAAATAAGGCTTAGGTAGTTTTCGCTATCTAAGCCTTATCTCTTGTTTGTCGACACAAAGTAAATAGTTTTAGAAGCCGTTTGAAAATCTCTTTAAAGTCCGTGAAGCGGACAGAATTAATAGCGTCGGGAGTATCCCGACGCTATTAATTCTGTCGCTTTCAGCGACAAAAACAAAGTTTTCAAACAACTTCAACCTAACGGAAATTTTTCAACGAAGATTTTTTAACTTTTTACTTTTGCCTTTTTACTCTTAACTTTAAAATTCTTCGCATTCTGCTCAATCCAACTTTCCGCCGTTTCATAATGAGCAAACTTTTTTTCATCGCGGCGAAACTGCGGCGTGTGGTTATAGTGTCTGCCGTCGCGTTGCAAAGTTGGATGATAAACGTGCAACATTTCGTGAAAAACAATAAACTCGACGACGTAGGGCGGTACTCTTTTATCATCTAATGATTTGCTGATGACAATCGTTTCGTGCGTCGAATCATGATGACCGAGAATGCGAAAAGTTTTTCGCGCCGACCAGGTTAAGGTCGGTTTTTGGATAGAATTTTTAAAGTATATTGAGTTTATACGCACGAAGATTTCTTCTAAATCGTATATTTCGCCTCTGGAAGTCGTAATAACTTTACGTCCCTTGGCGCGTTTGTTTTCTTTTGCTCTAAATTGAATTTCTTGGCTTTTAATGTAGAAGCGATAGATTTGTGATGCTGACGGCGGAACTTTTTTTCGCAGAAGTTTGGCAATTAAAATAAAAGCAAGGGCTTTTTGAACTTCAAGCGGCGCGGTTTGGCAGAGTTCCGCCAGCCTTACGAAAATCTTGCCGCTGCGAACGCGGATTGTGTTGTTGATGCCGATATATGGATAAAACTCAACCTCAATCTCTGGAACTTCGCGTTTAGGATTCAAAATTTGAAACGCTTCACCGTAGAAGTTTTTTATTTCCTTTATGTCGGCGGTCATAAAATTGTTAATCATAGTTTAACTGATAAATCTTGACAGATGACTGGCAGAAGTGCTATTCGTTTTAACAGCTCAAGAATACCGTTCTCAAACGGTGTTCTCCAAACTCATCAAATAAAAAATGGCTGTCCCTGATTCAAATTCAACAACCGAAAAAAGTTTTTCTGCTCCAGACACACGCGGACAGATAATCCTTTCCGCAATCATCAACGAACATCTCGTTACCGGCGAGCCGATTGGCTCGAAAATAATTGCCGAAAAATTTGTCAACACGGCAGGCTTAAGTTCGGCGACGATTCGCAACGTAATGAGTGATTTGGAGGATTTCGGTCTCGTCGAACAACCGCATACTTCAGCCGGACGAGTTCCGACGGACAAAGGCTATCGATTTTTTGTTGATAATTTATTAGGCGTTCTCAGTCTTTCAAACGAAGATTTGAGTTTAATTAATAAGGAACTCGGTTTGAACGAGCCGGATTTATCAGCCGCGCCTGACCGGCTGATGGAGAAAACCTCGCAGCTTCTCTCGGCTCTTTCTCAAAACGTCGGAATTGTCGTTTCGCCTTCACTGGCGAAAGACCGCCTGCAACATATCGAGTTCGTCAATTTGTCGGAGAAACGCATTCTTGTCGTGCTTGTTTCCGCGCCGAATATCGTCCATAACAAGATAATTCGGCTCAGCGAATCTTTCTCCAATGAGCAGCTTGACCGCACTTCTAATTATTTGAATGCGCGGTTCAGCGGCAAGAGTTTGGCAGAGATTCGGACGGAAATTCTCAAATTGATGCACGAGGAAACTTCTCTGTTTGATAAGTTGCTCCAAACGGCAATGATTCTCTGTTCGCAAAGCATCGAAAGCGACGCAGACAACCAAGGCGAAGTTTACGTCGGCGGCACGTCGAATATCCTGACCAAACGGGATTTCGCCGACCTCGAAAGGCTTCGTGAATTAATCCGCACGATTGAAGAAAAAACGCGCCTCGTGCAAATTCTAACCGAATGTATTGAGCGCGACCCGACGATTAAAGGCAGCGTGCAGGTTGTTATCGGAAGCGAAAATTCAAATTCTTCTTTGCAAAACTGCACATTGATTACCGCGCCCTACCACATTGGCGACGGCGAAACTGTCGGAACTTTAAGCGTTTTGGGTCCAACCAGAATCGAATATGCCCGAATGATTTCGATTGTCAGTTATGTCGCCCGCATTCTCGAAAAAATGATGTCCAAAGATTTTTCGAACATTAAATAAGAAATGCTTAAGGTTTTGACAAAAATAAAAGCGAGCGCGTCGTCTAATAGCAGCGGTTTGAAAGGCGAAAACTGAAAGGCGAGAGGAAATAATTCTCTTAATTTTCCTTTCGGCTTTAGCTCTTATCCTTTCGCCTTTCGAGATTGTTCCATTCAACAAATTTCGCGGCGACAGCGCGGGCTTCGACTTCGAACGGGATTTCTAAATAAGCATTTTGACGCGAAACCGCATCCCACCTCTCTCGCTTCTGCAAATTTCTCCAAAAACTTGTCAAATATTTATAAAAAAATTTGCTAAAACCTTCTCGCCTGTATTGTAAGACGTGAGCAATTTCGTGCGCGGCAAGGTCTTCCGGAAGTTTCAAAAGATTATTTTGATTGAAGGAAAGAAGTCTGGAAGTGATAAAAATCCGTCTGCCGAAAGTTATTCCATGAACGCTAATAAGTGCTGTCAATAAATTTGTGAACTTGCCGACGTAAAAATAAATCGGCGGTAGGCGAAATGTTTCATCATTCAGATACTCCCGAAAAAATGCTTCAAGTTTTCGATGTGAAGATTCGGCGAGTTTCATTCAATTATTTTTAAATACAAAAAAGCGGAAGAGTTAAAATTCACGAGTAATTTAATCTTCCGCTTCCGAAAATTTCTATTTATTAATTTCTTTACCGGTGTTGCTGACAGCATCGCCGACCGCATCAACTGCGTCACCGACTCCGTGTTTGAATTTTCCCCACGTTTCCTGCGTTTTGCCTGCGGCTTGGTCGGCTTCACCTTCGGCTTCCAAATCACGGTTGCCCGTTAAATTCCCGACTCCTTCCTTAACTTTTCCTTTGACGTTTTCAACTTTACCTTCGACTTCATCTTGATTAGGTGTTGACATTGATTTATCTCCTTTTAATTTAATTCTCGTGTATCGTTTTGTAACAAATTCTACACTTAAATTTGAGTGAAGCAACTTATATTCCTTACCAATCCAAAATCCAAAATCTAAAATCCAAAATCCGATCACATTCCTTTATAATTCGGACCGCCGCCGCCTTCGGGCGTAACCCAATTGATGATTTGATACGGGTCGGCAATGTCGCAGGTTTTGCAGTGGACGCAGTTAGAAAAATTGACTTTTATTTCGCGCCGTCCGGTTTTTGCGTTTTCTTCCATTTCATAAACCGCCGCCGGACAAAACCTCTGACACGGATTACCGTATTCTTCCGCGCATCGGGTCGCGCAAATCTCCGTATCAAGAATATGCAGATGCGACGGCTGGTCTTCGTTATGCGAAACCGCGCCGTAATAAACATCCGTTACTTTGTCGAAAGCTAATTTATTGTCAAACTTCAAATCGGGGTAACGCTGGGCGAGCGCGTCGCCTTGGTAATCGTAATCTTTGAGCATTTCCATTCGCTCGTGTCCGGCAACGTGATGCTCTATCGGCATAAATCCCCACGCGTAGCCGCCGCTCAAAAATTGCAGACCGCCGTTGATAAGTGCCGACCAGCGACCGGATTGAAACGAAGCGTGGAAATTTCTGACCGCGTAAAGTTCGTCGTAAATCCAACTGCCGTCAATTTTTTCCTTAAAGTGTCGAAGCGTCTTCGACGTAAAATCGTCGTGGTCGAACGCGCTGACGATTGTTTCCGCCGCAATCATTCCCGATTTCATCGCCGTGTGAATTCCCTTGATTCTTTGACCGTTTAAGAATGAAGCCGAGTCGCCGATAATCAAAACGCCGTCCGCGTAAAGTTTCGGCATCGTGTGCCAGCCGCCCGCGTTGATTGTTTTCGCGCCGTATTTGAGCATTTTGCCGCCGGCGAGAATTTCGGCGATTTTCGGATGCGTTTTAAATTTTTGAAATTCGGCGTGCGGGTCAATCAGCGGGTCTTTATAATCGAGTCCGGTTACGTAACCAATACTGACGATGTTGTTTTTCATTCCGTAAATCCAGCCGCCGCCATAAGTTTGCGTGTCGGACGGAAATCCGAGAGTGTGAACTACTTTGCCTTCTTCAAAATTTCCGGCGGGAACTTCCCACAATTCCTTGACTCCGAGCGAAAAAACTTGCGCCTCTACTCCATCGTTTAAATTCAATCGCTGCATTAATTGTTTTGCCAGAGAACCGCGCGAACCTTCGCCCAAAACCGTAATTTTGGCGAGCAAATCAACGCCCAGCTCAAAATTTTCTTTCGGTTTTCCTTCCTTGTCAATTCCCTTGTCGCCCGTCCGAACGCCGAGAACGCGGTCGTTTTCGTCATAAATTATTTCCGCGCCCGGAAATTCAGGGAAGATATTTATTCCCGCTTCTTCACATTTTTCGCCGAGCCATTCGCACATTTTACTCAAAGAAATAATGTATTTGCCGTGATTTTTCAACGGTGGCGGCGTAATCGGCGAAGCGAACGCGCGATTTTCAGTCAGATACCAAAAAGTGTCGCTTTCAACGGTTGAATCAACCGGACAACCTTGTTCGAGAAAATCCGGCATCAATTCCCGCAAAGCAATCGGGTCAACCACTGCGCCGGACAAAATGTGCGCACCGATGTTCGCGCCTTTTTCGATAATTCCAATTTCGAGGTTGCCGAGCGGTTTACCCGCTCTTCTGCCTCTCTCGATTAACTCATCGTGTTCTTTAATCAAATTTTTCAGATGCAAAGCCGCCGCCAGATTTGCCGGTCCCGCGCCGACAAAAACTACATCCATTTCGAGTTGTTCGCGTTCTATCATTTCTCTCCTCAATCTAATTTTTGTAATGAAGTTATTTCTTTTAAGTTTATCAGAAGTTCGCTTTATTAATTTGTTCTTCGGGGTAATAAACCCAAATTGCTTCCATATTTTTTCTGGTGTAAGCACCGGTGCTGGCGTGCTGCAAAGGGTGAATTGATAATTCATCCATCGGACCGATATAATATTCGCCGAGTGGAAGCCCCGTTCCCGCGCCGATTAGTCCGGGCGGAACACGGTTAAAATTTTTCGCCCACCATTTTTCCGAAAAAAACAGCGTGATGTAAGTCGGATTAGCGGCTTCGTCAGTGAAAACAAATCCTTCGTCAACCAAATGATTCCAGAGATTTTTTATGCACGTATCAAGGCTTGATTCCAAATCCACATCCAAAAAAGCTAACACAATCGGAAAATCAATTTTTGGCAAAGTATCTTCAAACCATCCTTGTCGAAATTCGCATTGCTTAATCGCACCATATTTTCTGAGATTACTTTTCACTTCTTCCAAAGTTCCGCAGTATTCTCCTTCAGTATAAACGGGAGCTTCGCGGTCAAATTCGTCGCTCAGCGGCAAGCCCGCAAAGGAATCGAAGATAATCAATTTACGATTAACGATTTCACAGATTAAAGACAGATTACACGCCGAGCCGCCTTTCCAAGTTCCGCATTCAACGACGACTCCTTCTTTTTCAGGCTGCATTTCGAGAAGTTTTAATGCCATCGCCAAATGCGCCTTAAAATTCGTTCCCGTCTGCACCCGCGTTTTATTGAGAAACATTCGCATTCCGAGATTTAGTTTTCGGAAAAAATTCATTTTGTAGGAAGGGTGAACTTTCATCGAACTCAAAATAAAAAATACGGCGAAGGGCGCGGTCAAGGCGTAGTAAGCCTTCATCAAAAAATTGTGCATAAAGAAAATTTATTCCTACAAAGTAAAAAGAGTAACTATATTAACCCGACGAATCTTTTACAAGTATAACAAAACCTAGCGATTAACCGAAAATGATTATAAATTCGCTTTAGTTTTGTCAAAAGTGGTTTTTAATTCCGGATGTTGAGTTGAAAGTTGTTTAATTTAATTAATGAGGTGCTTGATTATCAGGAAAGGCGTTTTCGTCAGGTATTTCATCTGCCAGCAATTTTTCTTTGTAACTTTCCGGGAGCGAGCGCACCTTTTTATTTTCGTCGGTTACCAGATGCAGAGTTTCGCCTTCGGCAAGCAAAGTTTCATCTGCGGCGCGAAAAATCTCATAAATAAATCTTAAAGAACGACTGCGAATTTCTTCGACTTTGGTGCGGACAACCAAAACATCTTCATAATAGGCGGGTGATTTATAGCGGCAATAGCTTTCGGCGACAACCATCAGCGCGTTGTCTTTTTCTTCCATTTCCTTGTAGGAAAAACCACGCGCCCGGCAAAAATCGCTTCTGCCGACTTCAAACCAAACCAGATAATTTGCATTATGGACAATGCCCATCTGGTCGGTTTCAGCGTAGCGGACGCGGATTTCAGTTTCGTGCCATTCCATAATCAGTCGGTAGTCGGCAGCGGCAGTAGGCAGTTGACTTCTTTGCAATCAGGTTGATTATTCTGCTAAGTGCCAATTGATAACTGCCTACTGAAATTTGGCTCCGGGGTAGGGATTCGAACCCCAATTTCTTGATCCAGAATCAAGCGTGCTACCCTTACACCATCCCGGAAAATCTTTGATTGCGTTCGTAAGTTCGGATGCGATGACAATTTGCACAAACAACGTCGCACTTTTCAATTTCGTCGAGTAAATTCTGCAAATTCATCATACCCACGAGGCGCGAAACGTGCGCCTTTTTTTCTTCTCCAACATGATGGTCAAAGTCCATCACATAAAAAGGAAATGTGCCGCCGCAATCAGCACAAGGCTGAGATTTGCGCTCCTGTGCAATTGCTCTCAACTGCTCTTTCTTACGTTTATTTTTCAAAAAATATAGTTCACGGTTACGTTCGTAATATCGACGCTGACAAGCTCGTGCCTTTTCTTTGTCCTTATAAACCATAACGCTTCTCTCAATCTTTAATTTATTGAGTGAAAACGCGGTTGTCAAATGCTTTGACGATTTACAAACTTGCTTGATTTTATTTTGAAAGGCAAAATAGAAGTTTATGTCCGCTGACGGTAAAGACATTGTTAATAATCGCCACGCTTTTTTCGAATATCACATTAATGATAAATACGAAGCCGGCATCGCCCTTGTCGGCACCGAAGTCAAAAGCGTGATGGTTGGGCGGATTCAACTCAAAGAATCTTATGTTGCTGTTAAAGACGACGAAGTTTGGCTTATTAACGCGCACATTTCTCCTTACTCGCACGGCAACAAAAACAACCACGAGCCGCTGCGGACGAGAAAACTTCTGCTTCACCGAAAAGAAATCCAGCGGCTGGAAAAAGAAACGACTCAGAAAGGAATGACTTTGGTGGTAACGCGCGTTTATTGGAAAAACGGGCGCATCAAATTTGAAATCGGCGTGGCGAAGGGTAAAAAACTTTACGATAAGCGCGATGATTTGAAATCGAAAACCATCGAAAGAGAAACCCGTGCTCAGATGAAAGATAAAACGGGTTGAAAGAAAAGCCCAGTTAAGTTATAGTCAAAACACATTTCTGCGGGAAACAAAAATAATAAAAATCGAGGAAAACGAATGAAATCTCAGGCGATTACGAATAATTTTCAAGAGGCAAATGTTGATGCGTTAGCTGTGGCTATTTTCAAAGATGAAAAAATAACGAGCGGCATTTTAAAGGATTTGGACAAATTGACCGGCGGACTTGTCGATTCGGTTATCAAAACTGAAGAATTCAAAGGCGAAGCCGGCGAAACCGTTTTTTTGCGTTACGCAGCAAACGGAAAAGTCAAAGCAAATCGGATTTTGCTCATCGGTGTCGGCGATAAAATTGATTATCAATTGCCGCAGGTCGCTGTCTTAGCCGGCACGGCGGCGCGTTATTTGATTAAACATAACATCAGAAGTTTTGCGCTCGCTCCGCGTTCTGACGCTGATGGTTCGGATGTTGCAACCTCCGCTGCGCAAGGAATTGTTACCAGTCAGTTTGAACTCGACAAATACCGAACGCAAGATAAAAAAGATAATAAAGTTGACACTTTCGCTCTGTTTGTCGAAGGTGCGAGAGATAAGGATTTGAAAAGCGGTTTGAGTCGCGGTGAAATTATCGGCGATTCGATGAATTTCACGCGCGACTTAGCGAACGAACCGCCGAATATTTTGCACCCGACCGAAATGGCGAATCGCGCCCAGAAGATGGCGAAGGAAGTCGGTTTGAAATGCGAAATTCTCGATCAAGCCAAAATGGAAAAAATGGGAATGGGTTCGCTGATGAGCGTTTCTTACGGTTCGGCACAGCCGCCGAAAATGATTATCCTCAAATATGAGCCGAAGAAATCAACCGGCAAAAAAGGCGAACTGCTCGCTCTTGTCGGCAAGGGCATTACGTTTGATACGGGCGGCATTTCCATCAAACCTTCGGAAGGAATGGACGCGATGAAATACGATATGTCGGGCGGTGCAACCGTTCTCGGCACGATGCGGGCAATCGGACTTCTGCAGCCGACCGTTCCCGTTCTCGGAATCATCGCGGCGGTTGAAAATATGCCGGACGGCAAAGCCTCGCGTCCTGCCGATGTCGTAACAGCGATGACCGGCAAAACGATAGAAATTCTCAATACCGATGCCGAAGGTCGCCTTGTTTTGGCGGATGCCGTTGCTTATGCGGAAAAGCAAGGCGCAACCAAAATTGTTGATATGGCGACTTTGACGGGCGCGGTAATTATTGCGTTGGGCGATTTGAATACCGCCGTTCTCGGCAACGACCAAGGATTGGTTGATGAAATTATTGCTTGCGGCAAGGAAATGGGCGAGGATTTTTGGCAGTTGCCAGTCAGCAAGGAATACAGCAAGTTGATAAAGAGCGACATCGCCGACATTAAAAATATCGGCGGCGGACGAAAAGCCGGAACGATTGTCGGCGCGGTTTTTATTCAGGAATTTATTAAAGACGCTAAATGGGCGCATCTCGACATCGCCGGAACGGCTTGGGCGGACGATGCAAAACCGCATCGAGTGAAAGGTCCGACAGCAGTTGCAATTCGGACTTTGCTTAAATTAGTTGAAAAATCACAGTAAAAAATTACGAATTACGAATTACAAATTACGAATTAAAAGAAAATACCAATCCGTAATTCAAAGTTCTTGTCTCGTAATTCGTAATTTGTAATTCGTAATTCGATGAATCGCATTCAACTTAGTTCGCTTGCTGTTATAACGGTTTTAATTGTCATTGCCGCATCTTGTATTTATCGTTCAAGCAGAGATTCCGAGCTTGCTTCCGCGCCGATAAATTCAGCCAATAAGAATGAAACTCTTACCAAAAAATTTGATGAAGATAAAAAATCAGACAAGGGCGATTTTGTCGTTGAATATCTAAAAATTAAAAACTCTCGTTATGATGAAATTGACCGTCAACTGAAAGAAGTAAAACTGCTTGAAAAAGCGGCTGACAAATTGAACCGGTCATTGATTTTGCCGTATGATATTTACCTCAAAACGAAAGATTGCGGCGAGGCTAACGCTTACTACGATTCGGATGAACATTCGGTAACTGTTTGCTACGAATTGATGGAGCATTTTTACAAAGTTTTCCGAAGCGTCGGCAAGAGCGACCAAAAGGCTTACGACAAAACGTTCGATGCCGTGCGTTTCGCTTTTCTTCACGAAATTGGACACGCTCTGATTGATACTTATAATCTGCCGATAACAGGCAACGAAGAAGATGCGGCAGACCGTTGTTCGACATTTATCAATTTGACTGAACTCGGCGAAGACGGCGTGAACGCAGTGCTTGCCGCCGCCGATGCGTTCGCTATCGAATCAAAAGGTAACGCGCCTGATAAACGTAATCTGGCGGACGAACATCTTTTGCAGGAACAGAGATTTTACAATTCGCTGTGTCTGATTTACGGTTCGAGCACAAAGAAATATGCGTATATTTTGAACGACAATTATTTGCCGAAAGAACGCGCCGCGCGTTGTCCGAGCGAGTATGAACGCACTGTGGATAGCTGGAACGATTTACTTGGAAGGTGGAGAAAATAATAAGAACTGAAGAAAAGAGATTTTTAATCTTCATCGAAAGTTTTATTTAAAAGAAGGCGGTTTTCGGACTGCCTTTGCTTTTTACGAAACGCGAAGATAAACTTTTCGTGGTTTTTCCGATAATTAAATTACGACTGATATATTTATGAAAATACACGAATATCAAGGAAAGGAACTTTTAAAAACTTACGGCGTTCCCGTGCCGCGTGGAATCGTGGCAAGGACACCCGATGAAGCCGAACAAGCGGCGCGAGATTTGGGAACTGATGTGGTTGTCGTCAAAGCGCAGATTCACGCCGGCGGGCGCGGGAAAGGCGGCGGCGTAAAACTTGCCAAGTCACCTGAAGAAGCACGCAATCTCGCCGAACAAATGCTTGGGATGCGGCTCGTTACGCATCAAACCGGCGCAGAAGGACGCGAAGTTAAAACTTTGCTCATCGAAGAAGGCTTGCCGATTGACAAGGAATTTTATCTTGCTATCACGCTCGACCGCGTAACGGGCAGAAACGTTTTTATGGCTTCTTCGGCGGGCGGAATGGACATCGAAAAAGTTGCTGAAGAAACGCCCGAATTGATTTTGAGAGAAGCGATTGACCCGTCGGTCGGTTTGCGCGGGTTCCAAGCTAGAAAACTCGCCTTCGGTTTGGGAATTCCGCCGGACTTAATCAATCAATCCGCGAAATTTATGCTGTCGCTTTACGACGCTTACGAAAAAATGGACGCATCCTTGCTTGAAATCAATCCGTTTTTGTTGACGAAGGACAATCGCTTGATTGCGCTCGACGCAAAAGTTAATTTCGATGACAACGCAATGTTTCGGCATAAAGATTACGCCGAACTGAGAGATTTGAACGAAGAAGAGCCGCTCGAAATCGAAGCCTCGAAGTTTGATTTAAACTACATTAAACTCGACGGCAACATCGGTTGTATGGTCAACGGCGCGGGTCTGGCGATGGCGACGATGGACATTATCAAACTTGCCGGCGGCGAACCGGCGAACTTTTTGGATGTTGGCGGCGGCGCGTCGCAGGAACGTGTCGAGCAGGCTTTCAAAATTTTACTCGCTGACGAAAACGTCAAAGCTGTTTTGATAAATATCTTCGGCGGCATCGTGCGCTGCGATATGGTTGCGAACGGAGTAGTCGCGGCGGCAAAAAATCTCGGCATTTCCGTTCCGATTGTCGCCAGGCTCGAAGGCACGAATGTGGAAGAAGGCAAACGGGTTTTGCGCGATTCTGACATCGGTATTATCTCCGCCGACGGAATGAACGACGCGGCGGAAAAAGTCGTCTCGGCGGCGAATGCACAATACTAAACGATGTCAGATTATTTTTGGCGTGATGTGTAACGCAAAAATATCACGCACCAATAAATTTATGTTAACAGTTGAAGCAATCTACGACGGAAAAAAATTTGTAGTCCTTGAACGGTTTCCCAAAGAAAAACGCTTCAAGGTTATCATTACATTTGTTGAAGAATTGGACGAAAGGGAAGAATCGCGTGATTTTACGGCGCAGAATGATTCGTTCGAGTTTTGGAACGACCAACGCGAAGACATTTACCAAGATTTTCTAATTGAAAATGAGCAATGAAAAGCGGCGATATTTTACTCCTGCCATTTCCTTTCGCGGAATTGACTAATAAAAAAGTCAGGCCGACGGTGGTTGTTTGTAAAACTCAAGACAAATACAAGGATTTTGTTGTTTGCGCGATTAGTTCAGTCGTTCCGAAAAGTTTAGGCAAAAACGAAATTTTGTTACAGCCCGACAAACAAAATAATTTGCGGGCTGTTTCAATCATAAAAGTTGACCGAATTTTCACGGCAAAACAAGAAGATGTTATTGCAAAACTAGGCGAACTCAACAAAGCAGATTTTGAAATTTTTAAGAAAAAATTTAAGAGTTTGATTGGATGAAATTTTTACAGTTACAAGAAACCTTGCGCGAAACGGTTCGCGTAACAGCGCGAAACGAATTCGACATCGAACTCGAAAATGTCGGTTCGGAAATTCCGCCGAAAACCGAACTCGGTGATGTGGCATTTCCCATTGCGTTTGAACTCGCCAAGAAAATTAAACAGACGACGGGCGAAAAACAAAATCCGCGTGAGATTGCCGAAAAACTCAAAGCCGCGTTGGAAGAAAACGAAGCCGTCGAGCGTGTCGAAGTCGCGGGCGCAGGTTATCTGAATGTTTTTTTCAATCGTGCAAAATTTTTAATCGAAAGCGCGAACGCAGAACCTCTTCCGAAATTAAAATCTTCTGAAAATAAAACGAGTCCGAAAGTTTGTGTCGAGCATACGTCGGTCAATCCGAACAAAGCGGCACACATCGGTCACGTTCGCAATGCGGTTTTGGGCGATACGTTCGTGCGGATTTTGCGAGCCATAGGCAAGCGCGTCGAAATTCAATACTACATAGACAACACCGGCGTGCAGGTCGCTGATGTCGTCATCGGATTTACAAATTTAGAAAATATGTCTTTGGCGGACATTAAAAATTTGGACGAAAAGTTGGCTGCCGAAAACAACTCTTTTGATTTTTATTGCTGGGATTTATACGCTAAAGTCGGTCTCGCTTATCAGACCGACGAAGAATTGAAAGCGAAACGCGCCGAAGTTTTGCATTTAATTGAAGAAGGAAATAATCCGACGGCGGAACTCGCCGATTACGTCGTTACGCGCAACGTCCAATGTATCGTGGCGACGATGGAGCGTTTTGGAATTCGCTATGATTTACTGCCGCGCGAATCGGAAATTCTGCATCTGCATTTTTGGAAAAAAGCGTTTGAAGAAATGCAGAAACGAGAGGTTATAAAATTTGAAACCGAAGGTAAAAACGCGGGTTGTTGGGTAATGCCGTTTGAATTGCATTCCGGCAACGACGAACACGATGCCGATAAGATCCTCGTGCGCTCAAACGGAACCGTTACATATACCGGCAAAGACATCGCTTATCAAATGTGGAAACTCGGACTGCTCGGATTAGATTTTTACTATAATCTTTTCCACACATATGCTGGCGGCAAGCAAGTTTGGATAACTACGGCAGAAGATTTACAAAGCGAGAATGTTCCCGAATTCGGAAAAAACGAAACCGTTTATAACGTGATAGATTCCCGCCAATCATATCCGCAGGAAGTCGTCAAAAAAGGTGTGGCGACGATTTTCCCCGAAAAAGGCGAAGCGGCGAGCGTTCATTTGAGTTATGAAATGGTCGCGCTCAGCCCAAGCGCGGCGGAAGAATTAGGTTTTGTCATTTCAGATGAAGACAAGCAAAAATCATTCATCGAAATGAGCGGTCGTAGAGGTTTGGGCGTGAAAGCCGATGATTTAATTAATCGTCTTGAAGCGAATGCTTTGAAAGAAGTCGAAGCCCGACACGCCGATTTATCTGTTGAAGAAAAACAAAAAACCGCGCATATTATCGCTGTCGGGGCGTTACGCTATTTTCTTTTGAAATTCACGCGCAACACTGTGATTATCTTCGATTTTAAAGAAGCACTTTCATTTGAGGGTGAAACAGGTTGCTTTTGTCAGTATTCGGCGGTTCGTGCTAATTCGATTTTTAGAAAATTGTCAGAAAAAGGCGAAGAGGTTTCAAATTTCAAAGAGCAAATTTCAGACGCGAAAAAAATCGCGGAAATTTTCAACGCCGTTGACGGCAACGAAATTTGGTCTGTGCTGACTTTGGCTTCGCGGCTCGAAGAAACAGTTTCGCAAGCAGCAATGGCAATCGAGCCTGCACTTCTCGCCAAATACACTTTTCAACTGGCAAAGGCTTTCAATCTTTTTTATCACAATCATAAAATAATCGCCCAAGAAAATCCGATTAAACGCCACGTATTAGTTGCCGTTGCAGACATCACGCGGAGAAGTTTGACTTCGGCATTAAACACTTTAGGCATTGAAGTTCCAGAAAGAATGTGATTCGATTTTGGATTTTAGATTTTGGATTTGCGATTAATAGATTTATCTGTTAGAAAATTAATAATGAATTATTCACAAGCAAATTTAGTTCAAACGGCAAGCTGGCGAAATTGGTGGCGCACGAAAGCGGCGGCGATGTTCAGCACGAATGAATAAAATTTGCTTTGTAATATAAAGAAAGTAATTTTTGAATCTTTTTTGTGAATGCCGCCGAAAACCATCGGTGGCGTTTTTCATTTGTGCAGAATAACTTTTTAGAATCGTAATGACAAACTCATCCCAAAATTTTGAGAGATTTCTAATCGAAACCGAATCGGCAAACATTGTTCCGGTCATCGAAACTTTGGCTGCCGATTTGCTCACGCCTTTAGCGGTTTATTTGAAAATCTCGCATTCCGCCGATTATTCATTTCTTCTCGAATCGGTCGAAGGCGGCGAAAATCTGGCGCGGTATTCGTTTGTCGGCGCAAATCCCGAAATGATTGTCAGCGGAAATGGTAAAACTACTACGGTTAAAACGAGCAACAGAAAAAAAAAGATTGATATTTCCCTGTTCGATTTTTTGCGCCAACATTTTGACGGATGCAAAATGTCTGACACAGAAAACTTACCCGCATTCGTCGGCGGTGCAATCGGGTATTTTGGATTTTCCTGCGCCGGCTGGTTTGAGAAATCTTTGCTTCAAACACGAGAAAAAAATGACGACGCACTTTTTATGTTTTACCGCACCGTCATTGCTTTCGACCACGTCAAACAAGTTATCAAAATCATCTCGCTCGTTTTCGTCGACGAAGCCGAAGGCGGCGAGGAAAAACTGAAAAATTTGTATGAAAATGCATTTGTCGAAAATGAAAAGCTCAGAATTCGATTAGAAAATCAACCAATCGTTTTGCCAGAGTCCAAAGTTCAAAGTCCAAAGTCCAAAGAAGTAAAATCGAATTGGGAACGCCCCCGTTTTGAAAACTCTGTCCGTGAAATTAAGGAATTAATAAATGCCGGAGAATGTTATCAAGTCGTTTTGTCGCAATGTTTCACCCGAAAAACTAACGCTTCACCGGTTTCGATTTACCGCGCGCTGCGCTCGCTCAATCCGTCGCCATATATGTTTCTACTCCAGACTGGAAAAAAATCAATCGTCGGCGCATCGCCCGAAATGCTTATTCGCTGTCAGGAGCGAAAACTTGAATATCGTCCAATTGCGGGAACTCGTCGGCGCGGAAAAACGCCAGACGAAGATGCTAGATTAGCTGAAGAAATGCGAAACGACGCGAAAGAAGTTGCCGAACATTTGATGTTAGTTGATTTGGGGCGCAATGATTTGGGGCGCGTGGCGAAATTCGGCTCGGTTACGGTTGAAAATTTAATGAGCGTTGAAAAATACTCGCACGTTCAGCACCTTGTTAGTTACCTAAAAGCCGATTTGCGCGACGAGTTTGACCGATTCGATGCGCTCGCGGCGTGTTTTCCAGCCGGTACAGTTTCCGGTGCGCCGAAAGTTCGCGCCATAGAGATTATCCAAAATTTAGAGCCAACAATGCGCGGCATTTATGCCGGCGCGGTCGGCTACATTGATTATTCGGGAAATCTGGATGTTTGCATCGCCATTCGGACATTGGTTTTGGAAAACGGCGAGGCAAAAATTCAAGCGGGTGCGGGCATCGTCGCCGACTCCGTTCCCGCGCACGAATTTGATGAAACCGTTAATAAGGCAAAGGCACTTTTGAAAACAATCGAGATTGCCGAAGCCGGGAACGCAGGCATCCTGCCTGCAATGAGCGCAAAGCGCGAATAACGGTTTCGATTAAGCTCAAGTTTTTTTAGGCAAAATATTTTTCGCGCTCTCGCGCTCATTGCAGGCAAGATGCCTGCGCTCCGACTAAAATGCTGAATAAGTTTTTAGAAATTTTATCGTCTGGCAGAAATTTGACGGAAAACGAAGCCGTTGAATTTTTCACGGTGTTGCAGAAGGAAACCGAAAACGAAAATTTAATCGCCGCTGTTTTGCTCGCTCTGGAAGCGAAAGGCGCAACCGTCGAAGAAATTTTTTCGATGGCTAAATTAATGCGAAGCCGCGTCGTCAAAGTCAATTCAAAACACGAAACTTTCGTGGATATTGTCGGCACGGGCGGAAGTCGTGCGAAAATTTTTAATATTTCTACGGCGGCTGCATTCGTCATTGCGGGCGCAAATGTTCCGGTTGCTAAACACGGCAACCGCGCCGCGACGAGCAATTGTGGCAGTGCCGACGTTCTCGCCGAACTCGGCGTAAATCCGGCGGTCGAAGCGGCGACGGCGGAAAAATGCCTGAACGAAATCGGCATCTGTTTTATGTTCGCGCCGAAATTTCACGCGCTGTCGCCGGTTCTCGGCAAGGTTCGCCGCGAACTCGGCGTGCCGACGATTTTTAATAATCTCGGTCCGCTCTGCAATCCGGCGAATGCGCCGCATCAAGTTATCGGCGTGTGGAATGTAAATTTATTGGAGAAAACGGCGAATGTTTTGGCGCGACTGGGAACAAAAAAGTCTTGGATAGTTCACGGCTCGGACGGTTTAGATGAAATTACTTTAAATGGCGAAACTTCAGTCGCAGAAATTGAAAATGGCGAAGTTAAATTATTTCAAATTTTGCCAGCCGATTTCGGTCTGCAAAATTCATCTTTAACTGATTTGCAAAAGTTTTCGCCCGCCGAAAGCGCACAATTGATTGAAAACATTTTGAGCGGAAAAGCGACGGATGAAACTGCAAAGAATTTAATTTTAGTAAATGCGGCGGCGGCGATTTATGTGACGGGCAAGGCGAAAAATTTACGCGATGCTTTTGACGCGGCGATGGAAAGTCTGGAAAGCGGAAACGCATTTAAAAAATTGAAAAAATTAATCGAATTTACCAACGGTGAATAATCCAGCTTAAAGCAAACCATAGTGAAATTATGAATAATTTTCTCGGCGAAATTATCAAACTAAAAAAGAAGCGGCTAGCAATTGCTAAAGCAAAAATCTTTTTGGAAGATTTGAAACGAAAAGCCTCCGCCGTTCGAGAAAATTCTGATTCGCATCGCTTGCAAACAGCTTTGACGCGAAATGATAAAATAAATATCATCGCCGAAATCAAACGCGCTTCGCCGTCAAAAGGCGTGATAAACGATAAAATTAATGTCGTCGAACTTGCGAAGACTTATGAAATGGGCGGCGCGTGTGCGATTTCAGTTTTAACGGAAGAAGACAAATTTCAAGGTTCGCTCGAAGATTTGAAAACGGCTAAAAGCGCAGTTGAAATTCCTGTTCTGCGTAAGGATTTTATCTTTGACGAGTTTCAGATTTATGAAGCGGCGGAAATTGGCGCAGATGTGGTTTTGCTAATTGCGGCGATGCTAGACGATGAAGTTTTTACAAAACTTCATCGTCTAGCCGAGCGAGATTTGGGTTTGGATGTGCTGGTTGAAGTTCATACGCTTGAAGAGTTAGAACGAATCAAAAGAACGGGTGCGAAAATTATCGGAATCAATAATCGAGATTTACATTCGTTCAAAGTTTCGCTCGATGTTTCGCGCCGGCTTATAAAACACGCACCCGAAGATGCCCTGATGATTGCCGAAAGCGGTTTGAAAACGCGCGAAGATTTGCTTGAATTAAGGGGTTTGGGTTTTAGAGGATTTTTGATTGGCGAAGTTTTAATGAGAACGAAAAATGTTGCTGCGAAATTAAATGAATTTGCCGAAGTTAAATAAAATCGGGAAATTGTTTGTAGGGGCGATGGCTTGTCCTCGCCCGAAGCGACTTGAATACGTTTAAACGATTTTTCGCTTCGCTCATCGGGCGAGGACAAGCCATCGCCCCCACATTATTTGTTATGACGAAAGTAAAAATATGCGGCATCACAAATTTGGAAGACGCGCTTTTGTCTGCAAGATGCGGCGCGGACGCACTCGGCTTTAATTTTTACGAGAAAAGCCCGCGTTATATTGCGCCCGAAAAAGCACATGAAATTATCAAAGAACTTTCCACATATGTTTTGAAAGTCGGTGTTTTCGTTAATGAAAGTTTGAATGAAATTATTGAGATTGCCGCAACCGTTAATCTCGACGCAATACAATTGCACGGCAAAGAAACGCCCAAATTTGCCAAAGAATTAAAAGCTAAGACGAATCTCGAAATTATTAAAGCCTTTTGCGTTTCTCCCGAATTTAAACCCGAAAATGTTTTGCAATACGAAGTTGATGCGATTTTACTCGACGCTTATTCTCAACACGAACACGGCGGAACGGGCGAAATTTTCGATTGGGAAATTGCAAAGAAAGTTCGAGAGATTTTTCCGAAAATGTATCTCGCGGGCGGACTTTCCGCGAAAAATATAGCGAAAGCGATTTTAGCCGTGAAACCTTTCGCGGTTGACGCTTGCAGTTCGATTGAAGAAGTTAAAGGAATAAAAAATCATACGAAAGTTAAAAATTTTATTTTTCAGGTCAAGTGATTTTATGGATTTTCAACCAAACGAATTAGGTTACTGGGGCGAATTCGGCGGGCGGTTCGTTCCCGAAACGCTGATGTCGCCGATTGAAGAATTGACGAGCGCGTATTTTGCCGTGCGCGACGATGCGGAATTTCAAGCTGAATTTCTCAATCTTTTGCAGGATTTTTCCGGTCGCCCGACTCCGCTTTTTCACGCGAAAAGGTTGTCGGAAAAGTTGGGCGGCGCACAGATTTATCTAAAGCGCGAAGATTTGGGACACACCGGTTCGCACAAAATAAATAATGCTATCGGGCAGGTTTTACTCGCCAGAAAAATGGGGAAAAAGCGCATTATTGCCGAAACAGGCGCGGGACAACACGGCGTTGCGACGGCGACGGTTTGCGCTCTTTTCGGGTTGAAATGCGTTGTTTATATGGGAACGGAAGATATGCGGCGACAATCGCTGAATGTTTTTCGCATGCAGCTTTTGGGAGCCGAAGTGCGCGGCGTTGACGCGGGCGCGAAGACTTTGAAAGACGCGATAAACGAAGCCTTGCGCGATTGGGTAACGAATGTTGATTCGACTTATTATCTTTTAGGAAGTGCGTTAGGTCCGCATCCGTATCCGTTGATGGTGCGCGATTTTCAGACGGTTATCGGCAAGGAAGCGCGGCAGCAAATCTTGGAGAAAACAGGTGGTTTGCCCGATTGTTTGGTAGCTTGCGTCGGCGGCGGCTCGAATTCGATTGGCTTGTTTCACCCGTTTCTGCAAGACGAAAATGTGCGGATGATTGGCGTTGAAGCCGGCGGCAAAGGCAATAATTTAGGCGAACACGCGGCGCGTTTTAATAAAGCAGGCGGCGGAAAAATCGGCGTTTTGCAAGGAACAAAAAGTTATCTCTTGCAGGATGAACACGGACAAATCGCCCTGACACATTCAATTTCAGCGGGGCTTGATTACGCTTCAGTCGGACCGGAACACGCCTTTCTGCAATCAATCGGACGCGTCGAATATGCTTCGGCGAACGATGCGGAAGCACTCGCCGCGTTTCAAACTTTATCGCTAACTGAAGGCATTATTCCCGCGCTTGAAACTTCGCACGGAATTGCTCACGCGGTCAAAATTGCGTCTCAAATGTCGCCAAGCAAGATTATGATTGTCAATCTTTCGGGGCGCGGCGATAAGGATGTGAACCAAGTGCAGGAAATGATTGACGGAACGCCGTCATCTTGACGGCAAACGTCGCCTAAGCGACACAATGTTTGAATGACAACGCGTTTATTGCCAGCAAGATGCTGGCGTTCCATTATGGCAAACAGAATTGATGAAAAATTTAATCAGTTAAAATTCGACAGGCGCGGCGGATTTATTCCGTTTATTGTCGCGGGCGACCCGAATCTTGAAACGACAAAGGATTTGATTTTGTTGTTAGCTGAAACTGGCGCAAGCGTGATTGAGCTTGGAGTTCCCTTCAGCGATCCGGTTGCGGACGGCGTAACGATTCAGGCTTCTGCCGAACGTGCTTTGCGAAATCCGATTAACGTCAAAGATATTTTAGAAGTTGTGGCGAAAGTTAGGCAGGCGGGTTGCGAAACGCCGATTATATTATTTAGTTATTACAATCCCATTTTGCAATTCGGCTTGAGAAAATTCGCTGCGGAAGCAGAAAACATTGGCATTGACGGAATTTTAATTACCGATTTAGTTCCCGAAGAAGCCAAAGAATTTCGCAGGCTTTTAACCGAACGAGATTTGGCTTTGATAATGCTCGCCGCGCCGACCTCGAGCGACGAACGACTGCAAAAAATTTGTGAAAAAGCCAGTGGTTTCGTCTATGCGGTTTCTCGTGCGGGCGTGACGGGAGCTAGAATAGATTCGAGCAGCGACGCGGAGACTCTGGTTAAACGTCTAAGAAAATTTACCGATTTGCCGATTGCCGTCGGCTTCGGTATTTCCAGCGCGCAACAAATAAAAGAAGTCTGGCAATATGCTGAAGCGGCGGTTATCGGTTCGGCGATTGTTGCAGAAATTGCCCGTTCAAATAATTCATTAGAAATTGTCGAAAATGTCCGTCATTTTGTAAAAGAATTATTAGTTCAATGAATTTTCAATGGATTTGAAATGATTTATTAAAAAAATTCGCGGTAATTTGATAGTTTGCAAATTTACCACCTAAAACATACATTGTAACTTTGCTTTTGGAATTAAAAAATTATGTTGATTGTAATGAAACCGGACGCGACCGAAACTGATGTCGAGCGCGTTCTCGAAACGATTGAAAAACTGGGCTTTAAACCGCATGAAATGCCGGGCGCAAACCGCATCGCCATCGGAATCACGGGAAATAACGGCGCGGTTGACCCGACGCATTTTGAGAATCTTTCGGGCGTGGCGGACGCAATTCGCGTTACCAAACCGTACAAACTTATCTCCAAAGATTTGCGTCCCGAAAAATCAATCGTTAAAGTCGGCAGCGCGGAAATCGGCGGCGCGGAATTAGCAATTATCGCCGGACCGTGTGCGCTTGAAAACCCGAAACAAGTTTTTTTGGTTGCCGAGGCGGTTTCGAAAAGCGGCGCCAAATTCTTTCGCGGCGGCGCATTCAAACCGCGCACATCGCCTTACGCTTTTCAAGGAATGGGCGAAACGGGCTTGAAAATTTTGGCGGAAGTCCGCGAGCAATTCGATTTGAACATCGTTACCGAAGCGATGGACGAACACGGCGTGGATTTGGTGGAAAAATACGGCGACTGTATTCAAATCGGCGCACGCAATATGCAGAATTTTTCGCTTTTGCGATACGTCGGGAAAACGCGCAAACCCGTTCTACTAAAACGCGGGTTGTCGGCAACGCTCGACGAATTGCTGCTGGCGGCTGAATATATTATGGCGGAAGGAAATTATGAAGTGATTTTATGTGAACGCGGCATTCGCACGTTTGCTGCACACGCTCGCAACACTTTGGATTTATCAATCGTTCCCGCGATTCATAATGTTTCTCATCTTCCCGTAATTGTTGACCCGTCACACGGAACAGGCAGAAATTATATGGTTAATCCGATGGCGCGAGCGGGGGTAGCGGTCGGTGCGGACGGTTTGATTATCGAAGTTCACTCCGCGCCCGAAGAGGCGTTATGCGATGGAGCGCAAGCCTTAACGCCGATGCAGTATCTGGAATTGGTGAGAGAAGTTACGGCGATTCACGAGGCTTTGTTGCCAGTTAATAAAATTGTTGAATCAGCAATTGTTGCGTAATGAAAAACCACGACGGAACTTTGCAAAAATTAACCAAATGAATTTTTCTACAAATCAAAAAAATCGCGCTTGCTTCCCGAAACAAGCGCGATTTTTTTGATTACTTCGCTATCGCCTTTTGCCTATTTTGCCAAACGAAGTTTTAGAAAGCCGTAAAATTGGATATAACAACTAAGCATTGCCGTTACTATGAGTAAAGTCATCGGCAAAAATCGAAATGTTTCCGGCAGTGCCACGCCCAAAGATTGTTTGAACATCACGCCGAGTAAAATTGCCAAACCCGCAATCAAACTTCTGCCTAAAAGCCAGCTTCCGAAATTAGGTTTTCCATTCGGCAGCAGAAAATATGGAAGAACGGTAACGGTCAAAAGTGTTGCGAACAAAAAAACATTATCTAAACTCAAAGTAAAAAATGTTCTTCCAAATTCAACTGCTAAAAAGAAAAGAACAAACGATGTGTCTATGACAAAACCTTGTTCACCTGCAACTTCACTGTGCGCTTTCTGATAGCACGATGCTGATTTCATAAATTTAGTCGTTGGGAATGCCGTTATCTTGACGGCATTTTATCTGCCAGCAAGATGCTGGCGTTCCGATGCCCCGTCTATTTTTTATTCGGACTGCTGAATTGCGTATAAGCGACGCGGAAAAGCTCCGACAATGCCTTCGCAGTTTCCGGCGTTAAATTTCGGTCGGCGCGAAGATGCGCTTCGATAATTTCGGGCATCGCTTCGTGCGGATAATAAACCACCGCTTCGACATTTTCGCTCGCGCCCTGTTTTTTCATCACGCGGTCAACCGGCATATCGAGCCAGCTTGTTAATCGTGCGATGTTATCGGCATCGGGCTTGCCCGTTCCGTTTTCGATGCGCGAAAGCGTTGAAGCCGAAACATCAGTTGTATCAGCCACGTCGCGTAAACTCATTTCCAATTCTTCCCGACGACGCTTGATAGCGCGTCCTAATTCCGCCGTATTAATTAAATTCTCGTTTTTATAAGCCATATTTTTTTCTCCATTTCTAAAACAATTTCAAACATAAAAGTTCGGAAACTGTTTCTGCTTTCCGTCCTATCCAAAATGAACTTAACACAAGAAAAATTTATTTGCAACACTTCGTTTCACACTTGCAACAAAAAAATTGTTGTGATACACTGTTTCACAGATGAAACGAATAGTTTTATTTATTAAGCAAATAGTTAGAAATACAGTAATTTGCAAAGCTAGAGAGGTAACAAAATGACAGCAGTAGCAGTGGAAAAAAATTTAATGGAAAAACGTGATAAAAGAGCAAAATCAATTGCGGCGATGGGATTGGTTAATCGTGAAGTGGATAAATTTCTCGTTTCCACACCTTCTTTGCGCGGCAAGCAAACTTCTTATGAGGTTTGGCGTAATGAAGCGGGAAAAATCCGTTGCAATTGTTTGGAGTTTGAAGAAGCGGCTGTCAGCGATTCGGCTTTTCGATGCGAACATATTTTGGCGGTGAAATACGCTCTGGTCGCAAAGAATACCGAATCGGCTACGAAACAACCTGTAAAAGTCGAAACTCAAATTGAGGTTACACCAACGCAGGTTGTTGAAGAAGACAAAAGCGCAACTGAGTCGCGTAGTTTTGATAATGGAGAAGGAGATTTGGAAATTGATAATCAATCCAAAATCCAAAATCCAAAATCCAAAATTGAAATGTCCACGCGCGGCGAACAGAAGGCAGGCGAAGTTCAGGAAAATGTTTCGGTTAAAGGACAAACCGAAACGCAGAAAGTTTCTGAGCCGAGTCATCTTGCGAACACACAAGGAGATAAAAAAATGACACAAAATAACTTAAAAGAAATGCCGTTTGTAACCGCCGAAGAATCGACGCAGACGGAAACGGCGAATAATGTTTTGAATTTTTCGACGACACTGCGCGAGCTTCGCAAAAATGTTGACCCGGAATTAGTCAAACAGCGTGAAGGCTGGCGCGACCGCAACGGCAACACGCATTATGTTGATTACGTGGAATGGCACACGGTCGCCGACATTTTGGACGAAAACGCGCCGAATTGGATGCACACCGTCAAAGATATTCGTCAAATTGGTGATATTTTTACCGTCACCGTGGCGATTACGATTGACGGAATCACGCGCGAAGGCATCGGCACAGGCACAGCCGATTCTGAAATGGGAATCAAGAAAGCCGAACACGACGCATTGAAGCGCGCGGCTGTCAAATTCGGAATCGCCCGCGACCTTTACAAAAAAGAATCGGACACGATTGAACGTGAAGGTGCAGTTCCGCCACCGCAAAACGATGGCTTCCCTGCCAATCCGGTTGCTAAAAGTCTTTCAGATTTAGTAACGGCGAAACAACTTGGAATGATTCGGGCGATTGCACGCGAAATCAATGTTGACGCGGACGAAGAATGTCAAAATGTAATGCAGTGCAAAACAGACGAATTATCGAAAAAAGCGGCTTCTGGTTTAATTCAGCATCTTCAAGATTTGCAAAAGAATCAAGAAGTTTCGGTGCAACAACCGATGCGCCGCGCCGGATAAACTCAGTTACGAATTATCAATTACGAATTACGAATTGAAGCAAAGATGAAAACATTCGTAATTCGTAATTTGAAATTCGTAATTGAAAAAATTTTGAGTTGTGATTGACCGTCCTGCTTTCTCCAAAGCCAGATAAAACCTCGCACACAACTCAAAACCTCACTTTTCTTTGAGAAGCTGTTTGGAATTTCCAAACGTAGCTCCATAGGAGCGTAATATTTATAGAAATTGTCAAAATAAACGATTTGAGTTCCGTAGGAACGGCATAAAAATATGCCGTTCCTACGGAACTCAAACAATTTTTACAAATTTCAAGCTATAAATATGCCGTTCCTAACGGAACTAAAGAGTTTTCAAACAGCTTCTGAGTTTCTTTCACAAGACTATCAAGCGGGAAAATTAAAATTTAAGGAGAGTGCAAATTATGTCAGAACAGTCAGCAACGGCGGAACAAATGGTGATGCCAAAACACGGCGAATTTTGTTGGAACGATTTGGCGACCACGAATCTTGAAACTTGCAAAAAGTTTTATGGCGAATTATTGGGCTGGCAATTCAAGGAAAGCGATGCGACTGGAATGGTTTATTCGGAAATAAGCGTTGACGGTCAAAAAAATGTCGGCGGAATGTGGCAAACCGATCAGTGTCCCGAAGGCGAAACGAGTGAAATGCCGTCGCCGCATTGGATGACTTATATTGCGGTTGACGATGTTGACCAATCAGCCGCGAAGGTTTGGGAACTTGGTGGCAAAGTTTGTGTGCCCCCAACTGATATTCCGAACACCGGACGTTTTTGCGTCGTCAATGATCCTTCGGGCGCGACGTTTTCTTTGATTACGCTGAAACCATAAAATAAAATTAGAAAAACAAAAAGACGGGGATGCTAAATCAGTATTGTTGATTTAACATCCTTGTTTTCTTTTAACGTTAAAAATTTACAAAAATGCGTTTTCTTTGTCATAATAATTTGCATCAAAAAACTGAATAATTATGCAAATAAACAAACCGTATCGCTCAATTGTCGCATTTTTTCTTTTTCTTTTATTCACATTTTCAATTTCGGCGCAAACTTCAAAGCCGAATTTCAATCGTGCCAGAACTTTTGACATTCAACATTATATTTTGCGAACCAGTTTTGACCGAACCACCAAAACTGTGTTCGGCGACACAATTGTTCGATTAAAACCGCTCAATTATAACTTTAATCAAATCGAATTGGACGCAGCGGAAATAAAGTTTGAGTCGGTGAAACTCGAATCTGAAACAAAGGATTTACAATACAGATTAGCGGGCGAAAAAATTTATATTATTTTTGATAAAAGCTACACGCCGAGCGATTTGATTTCCATTCGATTCAAGTATTCGGTTAAACCGAGCAAAGGCGTTTATTTTGTCAAAGCGGATGTAGAAGACGGAAAAGTTGTCCGCCCCGCGCAAATTTGGACGCAAGGCGAAGCGGAAGAAGCTCATCATTGGTTTCCGTCCTACGATTTTCCCGATGATAAAGCCACGAGCGAGCAATTCATTACGGTGGAGAAAGACGAAATTGCCATCGCTAACGGCGAACCGCTCGGAACAACCGAAAACGCCGACGGAACAAAAACTTTTCATTACAAAATGGCAGTCCCGCACTCGACTTATCTGACATCTTTTGTCGTCGGAAAATATTCAAAAATCAGTGATTCTTACAATAACATTCTACTCGGATTTTATCTGTATCCGGGCAAAGAATCTTTCGCGCAGAAATCTTTCGGCAAAACGAAGGAGATGATGCGCGTTTTTGAAGAACTCACAAAAATTAATTTTCCATACAATAAATATGACCAGACGGTGGTTGCCAATTTCGCTTTCGGCGGAATGGAAAATATCACCGCAACGACGATGGCGGACACGGAAGTTTTTACCAATCCGCCGCAGATAGTCGAAGATTTGGTTTCGCACGAACTCGCGCATTCGTGGTTTGGTAATTTGGTAACGTGCAGAAATTGGGCGGAATTATGGCTCAATGAAGGTTTTGCAACCTATATGGAAGCCGCTTACCGCGAAAAAAAATATGGTCGCGCCGATTATCTGCGGAAAATACGGGAAAATGCCGAACTGTTTTTTGTTGACGAAACAATCAATCGAAATCGTCACGGTCTTTATAATTTGTCGGCGCGTCCCGATGATTCTATTTTTGATACGACAACTTACCAAAAAGGCGGCGCGGTAATCCATACTTTGCGTGAAACCATTGGAACGGAAAATTTTTGGAAAGCCATTAATCTTTACCTAACCCGACATAAATTTCAAAATGTGGAGACATCCGATTTGCAAAAAGTAATGGAAGAAGTTTCGGGTAAAGATTTGAATTGGTTTTTCGCACAATGGGTTTACGGCGGCGGTTATCCGAAATTAAACGTTACGCAAGTTTATAATGCGGCAACAAGAAGTTTGGATTTAACGGTAACGCAAACGCAGGATTCTGCTGATAAAATAACTCCCGAAGCGTTTATTTTGCCGATGGAAATTGAGATCACGACGGCGAAGGGAACAAAAATCGAAAAATTGGAAATTAAAAAGCGAGAAGAAGTTTTTTCGCTGAATGTTGATGGAAAACCCGCAAAGATAGTTTTTGACAAAGAAGAGAAAATTCCGCTCAAAACTGTGAGAATTCTAACTTTGGAATTTTTCAAAGATAAAAATTAAATCCGTTAGAAATATCGGTCAGCTAACTCGAAGTTAAAAATAAAAAAAGTTCCGCGCAACACACGCGGAACTTTTCTCTTTGAGAAGACTGGATGTCTCATTTGATTTGTTGAAAAAAATCAAAGGCACGAAGCACACACAAAATCGTGCTTGTTACGGCATAAATTTCCAGAGTGACTTCTTCACCCACCTACGAGGTTAGCTGTCGGGCTAGGAACTGAAGAAGTGTCCCAGCATCTTCTTTAGCAAAATGCTTCGCCCCGTGTTTTACAAATTGCTTTATAAAACTTTGGTTCCCCCGCGCTGTTTGTTTCAAGTCAAACAACTTCGGCGATAAGTTTTCAACATTCAATAATATAACACTTGAATTTTGATTTCGCAAGGATTTAATTTATTTTTTCACTTTGCTGGAACAATTGGTAAAGCATCAGATAGACGATTACGCCAGTCGCTGAAACGTATAGCCAAATCGGATAAGCATATCTAACTAAGTTTTTATGACGAATAAATTGTTCGGTCAGCGCGTAAAATAAAGCTCGCAGAACGAGCGGCAAAACTATCAAAGATAAACCGATATGAGTAACCAAAAAGAAGAAATAGATGAACCGAATGTTTCCTTCACCACTAAATTTATTTGCCGAATTTGAAATGTGGTAGGTAACGTAACAAATCAAAAATAAACTTCCCAAAGCGAATGCGGTCATCATAGCAGTTCGGTGAAGTCGGACCTTTTTTTGTTTTATAAAAATTAATCCGGCAATCAAAGCAATGGTTGTCAAAGAATTTATTCCGCCGATAAAATGCGGCAAAACTCTTGTCCATTCGCCAAAATTCAATTTTGCGGGAAAGGCAAGCATTACGACAACCGCAAGCGGAATTACAATCGAAATGACGTTTATCAGCAGTTTTGATTTTGTTTCTTGAGGAATCGTCGCCGTCGCCATAATTTATTTCCAGAAACCGAGCAGTAAAAAGAGGAAAATCCAAAGACCATCCATAAAATGCCAATACCAGCCGACTGAATTGGAAATTTGCTTGCGCTTGGTTAATTCTTCGTCGGAAGAAGTTGCTTGCCAGGTTCGCAAGAGAATGTAGCCGAGAGCAATGATTCCGCCGATAACGTGGACGGCGTGGACAGCGGTTAAAATATAAAAAAATCCGGCGTAAGGATTGCTCTGCACATATACGCCGCGCCGGACGAGTTCGACCCACGCAAGCAGTTGCGAGGCGATAAACATTCCGCCGAAAACCGTGGTTGCAAGAAGCCAGTTTTTCGCTTTTTGCTGTTTGTCATGGCTGAGCATCGAGTGCGCGATTTTATAAGTTACGCTGCTTGCCAAAATCAAAACCGTGCTAATCCAAACCTGAATCGGCAAGGCGAAAGGCTTCCATTCCATCACGCCATTGGTCGAAATGACAATATACGCCGCGATTAAACCGCCGAAAGTCATCATCACGACGAGCAGCAGAAACCACATTGCGATACGCAATTTATTTGAAGAATACGGCTCGGCTTGTTTAGTAAAATCATCGCCGTGATTGTTGTCGCCGCCATCACTTCCGCCACCGCCGCCGCGATTTTTGTTTCCGCCGCCCGAACCGATGCCGCTGCTCAAACTCGCACGGCGTTTGCGTTTTTTTTCTTCGACGGTTGTTTCGATTGTTCCTAGCTTCATAAGTTTCAGGTTTCAAGTTTCAAGTTTCAAGTTTTCGCGTAATCAGTTTAACGACCGAGTTGACGCGGGCGAAACCGCCAGTTGAGCGAAACTCCGTAAGCGCGTGCGCGACGGTTGTAAATCGGCGCAATTGCGGGAAACAATTTTGAACTTGTCTCGTCCTTCGCGTCCGAACTCTTGTCGTGATGCGTTTGGTAAACGTAACGCCCGATGCCGAAGCCGATGGCACTACCGACCAGCACATCGGAAAGAAAGTGTTCGCGTCCTATGTAGCGGGAAAGGCTGACCGCCATCGCTAAACCATAAACGCCATACTTGACGAGCGGTTTATCCTGATATTCGTAAGCAATGACTGTGGCAACCGACCAGATACTAGCGGCGTGACCGGACGGAAACGAGTTGCCGCCGATGAAAAAGCGTCCTCGTTCCTCGCCTCCTCCCGGACGCAGACGCTGCGTAGTAATTTTGAGCGTCTGGGACACAATTGCGCTATCAATGAACGCTTCCGCACCGAGCAATCCCGTTTCTCGCGCCCGCTTGTTGTTGCTTGCAAGTCCGACGAAATAGAATGCGGCGACGATGCCGCCCGCGCCGTAATCCGACCCGATGCGGCTGACGTTGCGACTCGCCGTTAAAGTGCCGGGGCTTTCATTGTCGAACGCTTTGACCGTTTGCCGGTCAGTTGCAATCAGAGCCGCAGTGGAAAGACCGAGCGGGGCAAGCCAACGCCCATTTCCTTTGTTCAAATGAAAAGGCGATGTCCAAATAGCTTGTTGGTCGCGCAAGATATGTTTGAAAAATTTGCGTTCGAGCGACGGAGCAGGATTTGGTGAAACTTGCGGCGTGGGAGAAGCGGTCGGAGTCACCGACGGCGACGGAATTGTTTGAGCGGACGCGCCCGCCCCAACTGTAATCATCAAGGCAAGCAGCAAACAGCGTTGGCTTACCTGCGAAATAATAAAACTTAACTTCATAATTTCCTCCTCATCTTTACGACTCAAAACTCTGATGTTTATTCGTCGAAACTCACCACCGTTTCATCAGAGATGGCGGCGGCGGTGCAGGTAAAAATGTTTTGCTGGTCGGCTTCGAGCGGCGTTAGTGCTTCGTGTTTCAGCATCAGAATGCGCCCGCTTTTTACCGTCGCCTTGCAACTGGCGCAAACTCCTTCCTGACAGGCAAACGGCGGAAACAGTCCGGCTCTAAGCGCGGCATCGAGAATCGTCTCGCCTTTTCGGTAATCAATCTCTCGAACTTCACCTTTTAATTTAATCATTAATTTTTGCGGTCTGCCGTCTTTCGTGCCGTGAACGTCCGAGCCGATAGCAAGTAGCAACCAAAACTCCGATCACCGCCGCGCTCAAGCCGCCGAAACCGCCGCAACCGATACGAAAGAAGATAAGAAAAAGATTGACCATGCAAAGGCGGGCATCAAAATTGTGCCAAGCCCGAAAAGAAAGTTCAAGCCGACGCGAGCAACGCCGCAAGGCAAACAATTACATACACCATAAAGTGATTTTACATCACCACCACGAAGCAATCTAACTTTGAAATAAACCTGCCAAGTTTTTAACTTGAAACTTGAAACCTCCATCTTGAAACTTATTTGTGATTGAGAACCATCAGCGCGAAAAGCAACGGCAGGTAAATTACAGATACGAGCAGAAGTTTTCTCGCTTGTTCGACTGATTTAGCGCGAGCAGTTTTAATGCTTGCCATTAAAAACCATATTCCCAATAAACTTGCGCCGACCAGATAAACCGGACCTGCCAAGCCGATAAAGAAAGGCGCAATGCTGACCGGGAAAAGCAAAATCGTGAAAATTACAATTTGTCTGGCGGTGATTTTTCCTTCGGGTTCAAGAACCGGCAGCATTTTTATTCCTGCTTTGGCGTATTGTTCTTTATATATCCACGCAATTGCCAAAAAATGCGGGAACTGCCAGAGAAAAATGATTGAAAACAAAATCCACGCACCTAAAGTGATTTCGTTTGCCGAAGCCGTCCAACCCATCAGCGGCGGCATCGCGCCCGGCAATGCGCCGATTGCCGTTGAAGCGGAAGTGTATTTTTTCAAAGGCGTGTAAAGCAGAACGTAGCCGACAAAAACAATTAAACCAAGAAACGCCGTCAATTCGTTGACCAAAAACGCCAGGTAAATTTCGGCTACCACACAAAGCGAAATGCCAAAAACCAACGCCTCAACGAATGAAACTTTTTGCGTCGGCAGAGGACGACTTGCCGTCCGCTCCATCAACGCGTCTGATTTTCTTTCCCAAACTTGATTGAGTGTTGCGACACCAAAAGCGAGAAGCAGAATGCCAATCATCGAATTGACAAAAAGCACAACATCGAAGCCCTTGTCCGCACCCAGATAAAAACCAGCCGCCGAAGTTAAAACGAGCATAAACGCAATGCGCGGTTTAGTCAGTTCAAGGTAGGCGGCGAGCTTTTCGCGCACGCCGATTGCTTTTACTTCCTGAATTTCTGCCGTGATTACTTCCATTGATTTTTGATAAACTTAACGTTTTAATCAGAATAACTTGTAAAAATTAATTTTCCAAATCTGCTAAAGCTAAATAAAACTTCTTTCTTTTAATAGCCGAACTAATTTTATGCGAGATGACAAATAAATTCGGCTAAGTTATGATTTTTATTAAATAATGTCTGTTGCCGAAGAAACATTAAAAGAGCAAGCCAGAGAGGTTTCTATACAGCAAACCGCGCCAATCGTAAATCGTGTGTTGGATTTTTTAAGTTCCGTGCGGTTCGGCGTGGTTTTGTTGTGCGTTCTCGTTTTGCTGTCGCTCATCGGAATGCTGATTATTCAGCAAAACGTCAACGGTTTCGACGCTTATTTTGCTTCGCTCACGCCTGCCGAAAAAACGGTTTACGGCTCGCTTGGACTGTTTGATATTTATCACAGTTGGTATTTTAACTTTTTACTGCTCGTGCTTTCACTAAACATCGTGCTGGCTTCGATTGACCGTTTTCCATCGGCTTGGAATTTTATCTCGAAACCCAAACTCGACGCTTCGCGCAAATGGCTTCTCGGACAAAAACAAAGCGCAACCGTTGAAATGCGCGGCGAAAATGAAGAGGAAATTGCCGGCAGAGTGGGCGCAATCTTCAAACAGCAAGGATTGAAAGCGACGATTAGCGGAAAGAAAGGCAAACTTTACATTTTCGGAGAAAGCGGCAGATGGAATCGTTTGGGCGCGTATATCGTCCACGTTTTTCTGCTCACTTTGTTTCTCGGTCATTTCGTCGCGCTTCAAACCGGTTTCGATGCCGATGTGCGAATGATGCCCGGTCAAACGACGAATGAAATTCAGTTAATCGAATTTAATCTTGATAAGCAGGAACGCTTTGCCGTCGGTTTGCCGTTCACGATTAACTGCACCGACATCGAGCAAAAATTGATTGACCCGAAAGGTTCGATTGAAATCAATAATACGCTCGATTGGCGAACGCAGGTTAAAATTGACGACCCGCAATACGGCGAAACCGTCGCCGACGTGAGTTTGAACAAACCGTTCAGTTATCGCGGTTATCGTTTTTTTCAAGCCAGCGCAATCACGGTCGGAAGCGCTAGAAATATGACGCTCGAACTCACGCCGCAAAACGGCGGAGAAACGATAAATGTTAATTTAGCGCGAAACGGTTCAGCCAATCTGCCCGACGGAACTAAAATAGATTACGAAGCGTTTTTCCCCGATTTTGTTTTAGCGGGCGGCAAACCGGACACGCGCTCGGCTGAATATAATAATCCAGTCGTTAAATTAAACATCACTACACCTGACAGCGAAAAGAAATCGGTTTACGCGTTCAGCGCGAAAATGCCTGACAACATTCCGATTGGCGCGCCCGTCGCCGGTTACAAATGGAGATTGGGCAGTTTTGAGAAATCGCCGCTGGCGCACGTTTTATCAATCAAATACGACCCGTTCGACGCCGCGTTTGTCGCTTGGTATATCGGCGGTTTCGGATTAATCGGTGCGTTGTGTTTTGTTTTTTTCGTCTCGCACAAAAGAATCTGGGCGACGATTGATGAGAAGGATGAAAATAATTTTGAAGTTGTATTAGGCGGCAACACGAATAGAAACGAACAAGGATTTGAAGATAAAGTTAAGAAGATTGTTGAGCAATTAAATCAGCATCGAACTTACTAAATCAGGGATTTAAAAGTATGGAAGAAGTTAGAGAAATTCAAAACGAGATGTTAGTCGGCAAAGGAATTTCGGAGAGCAAATTGCCGGCGGCTTTAAGGTCGTATTTGCCGGCGATTCTAGCAATCGGCGGTGCGTTTTTGATGCTCGGTCTGCGCTTGCAAATCGGCACGAGTTTTATTTCCGACGGCGCACTAATGATGATTGCGCTTGCCTGTTATATTTTCGCCGCGCTTTTTCAATTGACGAATCTTTATGCGCCGTCGGAAATGGCGCAAAAAATCGGACTTTGGAGCGCGACGCTCGGCGTTTTCTTTAATCTTGCAAGTTGGCTCGTGCGTTGGGTGGCGGCTTACGACCACGAAATCGCTTTACTTCGTGAGAGCGGAAACACGGCGACTCCTTGGGTGTTTCGCTATATTCCGTTTGCCAATCTTTACGATTTAAGTTTGGCGTTTGCATTCGGCGCAGGCATCACGACGCTTCTTCTTGCCAACCGCAAACATTTCCAATTTTTGAGCGCGTTTACATTGCCGCTTGCCGCTTTGATTTTAACTTTGGCGAGATTTATCGGCGGCGAATTTATCAACTTGCCGCCGGTGCTTGATTCATATTGGCGACCGATTCACGTCGGCGTGGCAAGTTTAAGTTACGGCGTGGCATTAGTTTGCTTTGCTGTCGCAGTTATTTATTTATTAAAAGACAAAGCCAAGCCCGAAGCGATGGCGATTTGGTCGAGCGTGTTCGCGCTCGGTGTTATCGGAACGGTCAGCAAGTTTTCTGTTTTCACCGAATTTGTTTATCGCGTTGGGCTGTTCGTGCAAAATCAAGCCTCTCCAAAACCATTTTCCGCACCGTTCCGGTTAGACGTTCCGTATGTTGGTAAAACTTTGGCGTTAGCCGGGGTTTTGCTCGTCGGCACAATCGTTTCATTTTCGATTTACCTTTATCAAAATAATGAAGCGGCGAAAAAGATTGGACACGCTTTATTGAAACTTGCATTTGTCGCACAAATTTTAGCGATTGCATTTCTCGTTTCAGGAATCAAGTCTACAACTGATGTCTACCCGAAACTGCAAGCCCAACTTGCGCAAAACCCGAGTCAATATGTCGTGGCAGGAAAAGCGATTGCCGAACATCAAGGTCTTTCCGCACAAGAATATGCCGCGCTAACACCGACCCAACTCGACCAAGCGGCAAAACAGTATCTTCAAACCAATGGCGTGAAAATGTTCACGAGTTTGAATACCAATCCGGTTGAACTCGCCGGCTTGATTACTGCCCTTGCCGGGATATTTTTTGTAATTCTGTTTGCTTTCAGAACCGAAAAACTGCGCGAACGACTTCCCTCTTTGGATTTGCTCGACGGCTTGATGTATAAAACTGCGAGTCTGGCGTTTGCCGGATTAGCAATGTTATTGATTACAGGCGCGATTTGGGCAAACGAATCGTGGGGCAGACCGTGGGGTTTCGACTCGAAAGAAACAGGCGCGTTGATTGCTTGGCTGACTTACGCGGGATTTCTGCATACGAGAATTTCTCGCGGTTGGACGGGCAGAAGTTCAGCTTACTTTGCCATCGTCGCGTTTTTGTTTGTTATTTTTACTTATTTAGGCGTGAGTTATCTGCTTCCCGGACTTCATAGCTACGCATAACATTTAGCATTTACCATTTATCATTAAACATCAGGCGATAAATGGTAAATGCTAAATGTTAAATGATAGATGAATAAACAAAATATCCTTTTCGGCATAATCGGTTTGATTGTTGGCTCGGTTATCGGATTTTTCGCCGCTAACAGCATCAATCGCAACTCGCAACAGATTATTTTGGAAAACCAACCGAACGCACCATTCCAAAATCAACAAATCCAAACCGTCAGCGTCAAAGAGCAGCCAATGCAAAGCGGAATGCTGCCCGACATCGTTGCAACATTGGATAAAGCAAAAACCGAATCGAACAACTTTGACGCGCAAATGAAAGCCGGCGACGTATATTTGCAGATAAAAGGATTTGATAAAGCCGTCGAATTCTACGAACAGGCGCATCGAATTAAACCTGAAGATTATGAAACAATCGTAAAACTCGGCAATACTTATTTCGATTTCAGAAAATTTGAGGAAGCGGGAAAATGGTATGAACAAGCCTTATCAAAAAAATCTAGTGATACAAATGTTAGAACAGACTTGGGAATAACTTTTGTCGAGCGCGAAAATCCGGATTTAGACCGCGCCATCAAAGAATTTCAAACTTCTCTGCAAATGAATCCGAAACACGAACCGACACTTTATAATCTCGGAGCGGCGTATTTCAAAAAGGGAAATAAAGACGAGGCAAACAAAATTTTAACGCAGCTTGAAGCGATTAATCCGCAGAGTCAACTGGTGGACAGATTGCAACAGATTATGAAGTGAAAAGGTGAAAAAGCTTAAAAGGGAAAAAGTTGGTTAAGCCAATTCAACCGACTTTTTTCCTTTTAAGCCTTTTCGCGTTACTCAATCGTCATTTTCGCCACATCCAGAATTGAGTAACGACCAATCGCGCCGTCTTTTGAAATAATCGTCAAAATGCCCTTATCAACGCCGACTTTCAGAACTTCGCTCATTGGGCGTTCAATCTTTGAGCCGTCTTTGAATAAAACAATCAAGCGTATATTTTCTAAAGCGTTTGGCGGAAGCGACTTCACCGTTTTTGATTTTTTGCTTACTTTTCGTTCCTTAACTACAACTGACTCTTCCCTTTCAACAGCTTTTTCTTCGGTTTGGCGGGCTTTTCCAGACAAATCTTTCTTTGATTCATCTACAATTTTTTTTTCAGCAATTTCATCAGTTACAACGACAACCGTTTTATTTTCTTTTTGCGTTTTAGCTGTATCCGTCTTTTCCGTTGGATTTTCAATTTCCGAAACTTCATCCTTTTTTTCTACCGTTTTTTTAGTTTCTACTTTTTCAACCTCAGCGTCGCTTTCTTCAACTGTTTTAACTTCCGCAATCGGCTCGGTTTTTTTGCCTGATTTTTTAGCGATGACTTCCTTTGGTGTCGGTGTCGGCTTCGGTTTGATTTCGATAATTGTGCCGACGGAATTGACGCGCACATCCGTTTGATTGTGTGATTTAACTTCCGGCGTTTCCGATTCGGAACTTGCAGCGACGGCTTGAGCCGGCGCAAAACTTCCCGCGAATTTTATTTGAAAAGTCGCCGCATCGTCGTTCGGCGTGCGACCTTCGATTCGCAAAATGAGTTTAACCGGTTGGCGCAGATAAACAACTCGACCGGTTTCATTATTTGAAGCGTCGGCATAAACGGTAATTTTCGTTAGAGGGCGAAGATTGTTAGCGGTGAAAACATCAATATCTCCGTTGAAATTCGTTGTTACTACATTGATAAAAACATCGCCTTGAATGCCGTCGAAAGTATAATAATAAGTCGTCAATCGCGCATCGCCTAAATCACGCGCCGGAATTTTCCCGCTAATCTCATTTGAAGTTATCGGCGTTGGATACGATTGATTAATTGATTGCGCTTTAACGGAAAAAATCAAGCTGCTGAAAACACACAGTAAACAAAGGATTTTTGCAAACCACAATTCGTAATTCGTATTTCGTATTTCGTAATTTTTCATCTCAAACCAAATCCTTTCGCAGATGCACAAGCCGAGAAGTTTCCTCGTAACCGAGATTTTGATGCGCCTTCAAACTCAAATCGTTTCCAATTTCCGAGTCCGAAGCCATCTCCGTGCAATTTTTACTACGCGCCCAATTCTCTGCCATCCGCACCAACTTTCTACCAATACCGTTCTTTCGATAATCGTTCTCGACAAACCAACCCTCCAAATAACCAACCTGGTCGCTGTGGCAATCTTCGACAAATGGACGGATGCTGGCTTCAAGAAAACCGACGAGCCGCCCGCCGTCAGTTTCCGCCACAAGGACAAGCTGCGAATCGGTGTGTTCGTAAATGTCCATCATCTCGGTTTTGTGTTCCGTATCGTTCAATTCGTCCCACAAAAGTTTTCTGAGCCGAAACCATTCGGAAATATCCGCTTCCGCAAGCGGTCGCACTCTGTAATTTTGTTCTGTCATTAAGAAGCGATTTTAGCAGTCTTGCCGCAAAGCGACAAAGTAAAAAGGCAAAAGTAAAAAGTGAAGAGAATTTATCATCGTCAAACATTTCTCGTTTAACTCTGGTGGCTTTTCGCCATTCATCTCTAACTTTCTACTTTTGCCTTTTGCCTTTTTACTTTATTCTCCTGCTTTCATAGTTTGTGCTTTGTCCTGAAGAATTTCCAAAGCCTTTTTCAATTGCAAATCTTCGAACGATTGTTTCGGCTGCACGATTTTAGGTGTCGGCACTGGTGTCGCTTGCGGATTCGGCTGCTGCTCTTCCTTTTCTTTTTGGTCAATTAAATCTTCAACATCTAACGGTTCAGGCGTTTCAGGTCGTTTGACTTCAACTGACGGCTTCACGCCTCGACTGGCGCGTTCTTCCGAGAGAAAAGTTTTGCCGCTCGGCGAAGCCCATTTCGCCGTTGTAAGAAGCAAACCGTCGCCACCGCGCAAGGTAAATAATTGCTGTTGCGTGCCTGCGCCAAAACTCGCTTCGCCGACGACTTCGCCGCGCTGCCTATCCAGAATCGCCCCCGCGACGACTTCCGCCGCACCCGAAGTTCCCAAATCAATTAACGCTGCCACTTTACCGTCAAAAAGATGTTTGCTTGAATCAGCCGCAAATGATTGTAAAACTTTATTATCGCGCCCGATGACTTGTGCCAGATTGCCGTCTTTAATGAATAAATTAGCGACTTCGACCGCTTCGCTTAAATCGCCCGCCGCGACACCGCGCAAATCCAGAACGATTTTCTGAACGCCTTGTTTCGTCAAATCCTGAACGCGATTGCGAATATCTTTCGCTTCGCCCGCTTCGAGGCTGTAAACTTTTATCACGCCGATTTTTCCATCTTCAATTTTCGCCGTCGCTTCGGGAATTTTATAAGTTCCGCGCGGAACGGTTAGCGTTTGCGGCTTTGCGCCCGCCCGCAGAACGCGCAGATTAACCTTAGAATTTCCTTCGCCTAAAAGCAGTTGCCTGGCATCATAAAGCGAAATATCGCGAGTCGCTTTGTTTTCGATATATTCGATAACATCGCCCGATTTCAAGCCTGCCTTCTCAGCCGGCGAATCTTTAATTACGGCAATTACATATAGATAAGAGGAAACCTGCGAAAATTCAGCCCCGATGCCGACTGGATTGGAAGTCTTTTTCGCCTGGAAATTTTTCACTTGGTCAGCCGTCAAATAAGATGAATACGGGTCAAGCCCGTAAGCCAAACCGCGCAGCGCGCCGGCGCGAACTTTTTCCAAATTCGGCTCGTCCACGTAATCGTTTTGAATGTGCTGCAAAACGCTCTCGAAAATCCGAATCTGCGCTCCGGCATCGTTAATCGGCTGTTGAGCAAAGGTCGGCGAGTAGTTTCTCAACAAACCGCCGAAGACGGCATATAAAGAAATCGCCACTGAAACTAAAACAATAAAAAATTTTCCGCGATATGACATAATTTTCCTCTGGTAATTGATAATTGATAATTGATAATTGATAATGTATCCGACAAAAGGCTTTTTATTTTCCACTATCCATTATCCATTATCCATTTTACTGTGCAAGACCAAGAAACGACTAATGCCGATGATTTTACAGATGTCTTCCGCACTCCCGAAACGGGCAGACTGCTCGCGCTCGATTTGGGAACAAAACACGTCGGCGTTGCCGTCAGCGACCAGCTTCAATTTACCGTGCGTCCCGTATGCGTTGTCAGACGAGGCGGCTGGAAAAAATTTCTCAAACAAATCATCAGCTTTCTGGAGGAGTTTGATGCAGTCGGATTGGTTTTAGGTTTGCCACTTGAATTTGACGGTTCGGAAAGCGAAATGTCAGCCGAAGCCAGACGTTTGGCGCGAAACTTTTCGCTGTCAGTCGAAGTTCCCGTTTTTCTACAGGACGAGCGAGTTTCTTCTTACGACGCGAAAGGCTATTTGACGAAACTTGGTTTGAGCGAAAAGGAAATTTGGGAGCGCGTGGACAGCGAAGCCGCCGCAATTATTTTGAGAGATTTTATAACGCTGAGAAACCAAACAATTGAAAGAAAAAGTGAAAATCTCTAGCTCTCTTTTTCCAGAGGAATCACATGCACGGCGGCATCATTAACTTCTCCCAGAAAACGGTTGATAATCGAGCCTTTCCAAAAGATTTCCCAGCGTGTCCGCGCCGATTGCCCGAAAATAACGTGCGTGATTTCGTTTTTGCGGGCGAATTCCAAAAGCGCGTCGGCGACATTGGCAGATTTTAGTTTGACGACTTTCGCACCCATAGTTTCGGCAAACGTGATGTTTTCTTGAAGTGTGGCATATGCTTGTGGCGTAATACGTCCTGCTTCTTCATCAGGAGTTTCAACATAAAGGGCGAACCAATCATTGTTTGCCAAGCGTCCGGCTATTCTCGCGCCCGTCCGCAGAAGTTTTTTGGCACTGCCGCGCGAAGCCATGCAAACCATTACTCGTTCGGGAATGACGGCTTGCTCTAAACCTTCGCGCTTGCGGTATTCGTGGTCTTGCGCCGCTTGGTGCTGCGCGACTTGGCGGAGTGCGAGTTCACGTAGAGTTGCCAGATTTCCTTTGCGGAAGAAATTGTTGAGCGATTGTTCGATTTTTTCGACCGAGTAAATTTTTCCCTGTCTGAGCCGCGTCCGCAACGTATCAATTGAAACATCAACGTCAATTATCTCGTCGGCGCGTTTGAAAAACAAATCGGGGACGGTTTCGCGCACTTGCACGTTGGTTGTCCTGACAACCACATCGTTTAACGACTCGATATGTTGAATGTTGACGGCGGTAATGACGGAAATTCCGTTGTCGAGCAGTTCCAGAACGTCTTCGTAACGCTTACGGTTTTTCGCGCCTTCAATGTTTGTGTGAGCGAGTTCGTCAACGATTGCAACAGCGGGTCTTCTCTCAATCACCGCCGCCAAATCCATTTCCTCGAATACGGCACCGCGATATTCAATTTTCTTTGGCGGAATGATTTCCAAGTCTTTAATCTGTTCTTTGGTTTCAAGTCGTCCGTGCGTTTCGACCACGCCGATAACAATATCAACCGCTTGCTTTTTCAATTGATGAGCATCTGCCAGCATCTGATATGTTTTACCGACACCGGCTGACGCGCCGATATAAACGCGAAGTTTCGCCCGTTCGCTCTCCTGCAGCATCGCCAAAAGTGCTTCGGGTGAAGGTTTTTGTCCGTTCGATTTATTCGGCATCTCGGTAATAATTGTATCAACAAACATTAATTTACAACCTCAGATGTTTATCGCACCATTAACAATGCTCCAAAATCGCGCCGAGCGCGAGAGCCGGAAAAAAACTCAAGCCGCCGACAATCAAAGCCGTCGAGCCGAGCAAAACTCCGAACTCGATACCGTCGGTCGGCAAAGTTCCGAGCGTTACGGGACGACGACCTTGCGCGGCAAACAGTCCGGCTAAAGCCAACGCCGGAATCGCCAAGCCGAATCGTCCGACAACCATCGCAATCGCCGTCGTCAGATTATAAAAAATGCTGTTCGCTGAAAGTCCGGCAAAATTTTGCCCGTTATTGGCAAATGCGGAAGTGTAGGCGTAAAGAATTTCGGTGAAACCGTGCGCTCCGTCATTGGTCGTTAAACCTGCAAGTCCGCCGGAAGTTACCAGAGCCAAAGCCGTCAGCGACAAAATCACCAGTGGCGCGGTTTTTATGGAGCTAGCCGAACATCCGCTTCACCTAAACCGCGCTCTTTGGCGACACGCGGAACTTGAAATTCGGCGTTGGCGGGCGAGATGTGCGGGTCGAGTCCAGAGCCGCTCGTCGTTACTAAATCAACCGGAATCGGTTTACCAGGATTTTCCGCCTGATATTTTTCAACGTCGGCTTTCACGCGGTCAATCAGTTTCTGCGAAGTCGGACCTAAATTTGAACCGCTCGACGCGCCCGCATCATAACCGGCTGCGCCAGCCGCCGACGGTCGCGGAAGAAAGTAATCGGGCAAAGCGAAAGGCTGTCCGACAAGTTCCGAACCGACGACTTCCCCGGCTTGATTTTTAATCAGCGAGCCGTTCGCCTGATGCGCCAATCCCGTTACCACCAGCGGATAAATCAAACCGAGCAAAACGGTCGTTACCAAAGTCATTAAAATTGCGGTAATAAAGTTTTTCATAAAATTAAGCCAATCCTAAAGTCGTGATAATCACGTCAATAATTTTGATTCCGATGAACGGCACAATCAGCCCGCCTAAACCGTAAATCAGTAAATTTCTTTGCAACAATGTTGCTGCGCTCAACGGGCGATATCTTACACCGCGCAAGGCGAGCGGAATCAAACAAATAATCACGAACGCGTTAAAAATTACCGCCGATAAAATCGCCGATTCGGGCGATTTCAAGCCCATCACATTCAAGGCTTGAAGCTGCGGGAAAGTGAGCAAAAACATCGCCGGAATAATGGCGAAGTATTTCGCCACGTCGTTGGCAATCGAGAACGTCGTCAGCGCGCCGCGCGTCATAAGGAGCTGTTTGCCGATTTCAACAACTTCGATTAATTTGGTCGGATTCGAGTCTAAATCAACCATGTTTCCGGCTTCTTTGGCGGCTTGCGTGCCGGTGTTCATCGCCACGCCGACATCGGCTTGCGCCAGCGCGGGCGCGTCGTTCGTGCCGTCGCCGGTCATTGCGACAAGTTTGCCCGCCGCCTGTTCCTTTTTAATTAAAGCCATTTTATCTTCTGGCGTGGCTTCCGCCAGAAAGTCGTCAACACCTGCTTCTCGCGCAATCGAAGCGGCGGTTAATGGATTATCGCCCGTAATCATTACGGTTTTGATTCCCATCTGACGGAGTTGATTGAAACGCTCGCTCATTCCGCCTTTCACGATGTCCTTTAAATAAATCACGCCGAGCGGTTTATGATTATCGGCGACGACGAGCGGCGTTCCGCCCGCATTAGAGATTCGTTCGGTAATCTCGCGCAGTTCCGCCGATGATTGTGTGCCGCCCGCCGCGACGTATTTTTCAATCGCGTCAACCGCGCCTTTGCGAATCTCGCGTCCGTCGAGATTTAAGCCCGACATTCTGGTTTGCGCCGTGAACGGAATAAACTCAGTCGCTCCACCGGCGGAAAGTTCGGCGATTTCGCGCCCGCGCAAACCGTATTTTTCTTTCGCCAGCACGACGATTGAACGTCCTTCCGGCGTTTCATCCGCCAGCGAAGAAAGCTGCGCCGCATCTGCCAAACTTTCGTTTGAATCGCCTTTGAGCGGAATAAATTCAGCGGCTTGACGATTGCCGAGCGTGATTGTTCCGGTTTTGTCGAGAAGCAAAGTGTTTACGTCGCCCGCCGCTTCTACGGCACGTCCCGACATCGCCAAAACATTATGCTGAATTAATCTGTCCATTCCCGCAATACCGATTGCCGAAAGCAATCCGCCAATTGTCGTCGGAATTAAGCAGACGAGCAGCGAAATTAAAACGAAAAGCGTCTGCGTCGCGTTTGAATAAATCGCAAACGGCTGGAGCGTTACGACCGCGAGCAAAAAGATAATCGTCAAACCCGCGAGCAGAATGTTGAGCGCGATTTCATTCGGCGTTTTTTGGCGTTCCGCGCCTTCCACCAAAGCAATCATCCGGTCAATAAAAGTCTCGCCCGTATTTGACGTAATTTTGACTTTAATTTGGTCTGACAAAACTTTTGTGCCGCCCGTCACTGCCGAACGGTCGCCGCCCGACTCACGGATGACGGGAGCGGATTCGCCCGTAATCGCCGATTCGTCAACCGATGCCACGCCTTCAACAATCTCGCCGTCGCCCGGTATAAATTCGCCCGCGACAACAAGGACGACATCGCCTTTTCGCAGTTTGGTTGCCGAAACCGTTTCAGTTTTGCCGCTTGCCGAAATGCGATTCGCGGTCGTTTCGGTTTTCGCTTTGCGGAGTGTGTCAGCTTGCGCTTTGCCGCGTCCTTCCGCCATCGCTTCGGCAAAATTGGCAAACAAAACCGTGAACCATAACCACAAAGTAATTTGCAATTCAAACCCGAAATTTGTCACACCCGGAATTGGCGCAATAACACCGCGAATTAATTGCAAAGTCGTCAAAAGCGCACCGACTTCGACGACGAACATCACGGGATTTTTCATCATTTTGAGCGGATTCAATTTAACAAATGAATCAACTAACGCCCGCTGAATGATTTTCCCGTCCCAAATCGAAATTGTTTTTGCTGTATCAGCCATAAATTTATAAAAATTATTTTGGAATTTTGAAGTCCGATAAAATCAATCCAAAATCCAAAATCTAAAATCCAAAATCAGAATGCTTGTCCGGCATTCATTAACAAATGCTCGACAATCGGACCCAAGCTCAGCACCGGAAAGAACGTCAATGCGCCAACAATCACAATGATGCTCACTAAAAGCAATGTGAAAAGCGGTGTCGTCACCGGAAAAGTTCCAAGTGACGGCGGCACGGCTTTTTTGCGGGCTAAGTTTCCGGCAATCGCCAGCACTGGAATGATGATAAAAAATCGTCCAAGCAGCATCGCCATCCCGATAGTCGAGTTATACCAGAGCGTGTTCGCCGAAATTCCCGCAAAAGCCGAACCGTTGTTCGCCGCGCCGGAAGTATAGGCGTAAAGAATTTCCGATAAACCGTGCGGACCTTGATTGTTAAGTTGCGACGTGCCGAAATCCGGCGACACAACTGAAATCGCCGTCAGCACCAAGACGACGAGCGGAAAAACCAAAATTACCAGCGTCGCCATCTGCACGTCGAAGGCTTCAATCCTTTTGCCCATATATTCGGGCGTTCGTCCGACCATTAAACCTGCGATGAAAACCGACAGAATGACAAAAATCAAAATGCCGTAAAGCCCTGCGCCGACACCGCCGAAGATGACTTCGCCGAGCATCATATTGGCGAGCGGAACCATTCCGCCCAAAGGCGTGTATGAATCGTGCATCGAGTTGACCGCGCCGCAGCTTGCATCGGTCGTTACAACCGCGAACAATGCGGAACTGGCAATGCCGAAGCGAACTTCCTTACCCTCAAAGTTGCCTCCCGACTGGGTTGCGCTTGCTGTTTGGTCAACTCCTGCGAGCATCGGATTGCCGCGCGCTTCCGCCCAATAGGTCACGAAAACTCCGACGAAAAATAGAACCGACATTGCTGCGAAAACAGCCCAACCGTGCCTTTGCAAGCCGGTCATTCGTCCGAGCGTATAGGTTAATCCGGCGGAAATCGCAAAAATGGCAAACAATTACAAAAGATTTGAAAAAGGTGTCGGGTTTTCAAACGGATGCGCGGAGTTTGCATTAAAGAATCCGCCGCCGTTCGTTCCCCACATTTTGATTGCTTCCTGCGAAGCGACCGGACCTTGCGCGATGGTTTGCGTCGTAACGGCGTTCGTTTCTTTGACATTCTCGCCGTCCGCGTCCGTAATTACGTTCCCGTCGGCATCTTTTTTGTCAACTTCCACCGAGATTGTTTTATCAACCAATGTTGCCGAATCATAAGCGTTGAAATTTTGAACAACGCCTTGCGAAACGAGCAGCATCGCGCCGATTAAACAAAACGGAAGCAAAACGTAAAGATTGGCGCGGACAAAATCCACCCAAAAATTGCCGATAGTGTCAGATTCTTTACGGACGATTCCGCGCATGAAGGCAATCGCAATCGCAATTCCGGTCGCTGCCGAAGCGAAGTTGTGATAAGACAAACCCGCCATCTGTGTCAGGTAGCTCATCGTCACCTCCGGCACGTAACTTTGCCAGTTCGTATTGGTGATAAAAGAGACCGCCGAGTTAAACGACGAACCTGTATTTGCGGCAACGTCAACGCCCGCCAAATCTTGTGGATTGAACGGCAAAACGCCTTGGAGACGCTGAATCAAATAAAGTATTATGCCCGAAACGACGCTATACCAAACGATTGAAAGCGCATATTCCGTCCAGCGCATCTCGCGCTCCGCGTCAACGCCGCAGACTTTATAAATCAGTCGCTCAATGGGGCGCAGGATTGGCGATAAAAGATTGCGGTCGCGCTGAAAACCCGCGTCATAAACATACCGAGCGGTTTTGTCACGAGCAAAATCAGCGCAAAAAAAAGTAAAATTTGTAACCAGCCATTAATAGTCATTTTTTTAGTGAATAGTGAAAAACGAATGGTGAATAGTTAAGAGTATTAAACCAAACTATTCACCTTTCACTACTAGTTATTCGTTACTTAAAATTTTTCCGGTCTCAGCAAAGCGTAACCGAGATAAATCATCAGTAAAACGGCTGCCAGAAGTCCGATAATTGATTCAAGATTCATTTCCTTTTCCTTTTAATTTTTCGCAACCTGTCATGTATGCCAGTGCTGCCAGAAAGAAGCCCAGAATTGCTCCGATAAATATTAAATCCAACATTTTTATAACCTCTCTAATCAATGCCGCGCCACTTTGAAGAGAAAATAATTCTGCCGTTCCGATTATCGTTCCCGTCTTAATAGTAAACAGGCGAGTGCCAGAAAAATTCCTCCGAAAATCACAAGAACCAAAATTAACTCGAACATTATTCTCCTTCGTTAGTTAAAGTTGTAACCAATTTCAAACAAGAAAAAATTGTTGCCGCCGCGGGCGTTATCGTTGCCGATTGAGTAACCGAAATAGCCGGTTACTTTCGGCGTTGGTTTGTAGAAAACTCCGGGCGTGAAATAACCGTTGGCGTGTTTGCCGGTCAGATAATCGGCGGCGACAATGAATTTGCTGTTGACCGTGTGTTCAACTCCAAATTGCGCTCCGCCGCGCGAGCTAGTGGCAACCACGTTTTTCGAATAGAAATAACCGCCCGCCGTGAGCCGTGTTTTCTCGTTGAAAGTTTTGCTCGCGTTGACGTAGGAATAACTGCCGATGTTGTAAGTGCGGTTTCGAACCGGGATAAAAACATTCGTTCCGGCGACAACGGCAACATCGTTTTTCTCGTTTTGATAAAAACGGTATTTAACCGTCGGCACCAGCGTCGTCGCGTCCGCACCCGGCTGAATATTTCCATTAATATTCAAACCAATTTCGACATTTCCGCCGACTCCGACAACCACGCGCGGCACAAAACTCGAAAACCGCTGCACATCTCGCTGATTGTTCGGTTTAAAAGCCGCATCGAGTTCGCCGTAAACCTTGCCTTTGTCCAAAACATCCGTCGAAGGCACGTTAAAAATCGTCTGTTGTGCATTTGCGACGGCGGCAAACGCCAAAATAAAAAATAAAAACGTGAAATTGCGAATAATAATTTTCATTGTTTTCCTGTCTGTAAAATAACTTATTGCCAATCCCTGTTCACTGATCCGTGTCGGCGGTAAAACTCGATTTTTTCGGCTTTTTTTATCCACTCAATTTTGTCGAGACAATGCGCTCCGAAAGCCATCAGGGGAAGCATAGCGATAATCAACCAAGTCGCCGCTTGTCCGATACCCGAAGCCGCTACTTCATTTCCCAGCAGCCACGACATACCCGTCAGAAAAAATCCGACAAAGCCTGCCAAAAGACCGCCCGCCAAACCCAAACCTGCGCCGAAATTTAGCCAAACCGTCTGAGACCTTTTATGCTCGACAGGTTTAGCAACGGCAAATCTATTTGATAGTTGAAACTCTTTTGTAATCGATAAATTGTTGGTCATTTTCTTTTCCTTCATTTCACCAAGAAAAAGAATACGACTGCCGATATAAAAGTCAGGTAAATAATTTATAAAAAGTTCATAAAGATTTTATGGGGAAGGATTGAAACGATAACCGACCCAGGGCTCGGTCAATATATACTGCGGTTTGGCTCGATTTTTTTACGCAGGTTTCCCAAAAAGACGCGCAAGTATTCGGTTTGTTCGGTAAAATTTCCGCCCCAGATTGCGCCGAGCAGAGTTCGATGCGTGATAACTTTGCCGTGATTTTTTACGAGATAGACAAGCAATTCAAATTCTTTCGGCGTGAGATGAACTTCTTTATCCTTGACAAGGATTTGATGCGTTTCAAGATTAACGAGAAAATCACCGACTTCGATTTTAGTTTCGGTTTTTGCTTTTTCGTTTGGCACGCGGCGCAAAGTGGCGCGGACTCGCGCCATCAGTTCGTCAATGCCGAACGGCTTTGTAATATAGTCGTCAGCGCCCGCGTTTAATGCTTCGACTTTGGTTTTTTCTTCGCCTTTAACCGACAAAACAATAATCGGCGTTTCGCTGATTTTTCTTATTTCGCGGCACAACTCTAAGCCGTTCATCAAAGGCATCGAAAGGTCTGTGATTATCAAATCGGGTGACCAATCCTTAAATAAATCAATCGCCGATTCACCGTCCGAAGCCGTGCGAACATCGAACCGATGCGCCTTCAAACTCATTCGTAAAACGCGCAGAATCTGCGGCTCGTCGTCCACGACTAAAATTTTTTGTATTTCACTCATCGCCGATTGGTACAGTAAAAATAAACTTCGCTCCCGTCTGGTTTGCGCCGTCGGTTACGAAAATTTTTCCGCTGTGTGCTTCAACAAGACCTTTCGCAATCGCCAATCCCAAACCTGTTCCGCTCGGCGCGTGTTCGTCTTTTTTCGCATCGCTAACGCGAAAAAATTTATCGAAAATCCTTTCGCGCAAATCTTCGGCAACACCTTTGCCTTCGTCCGTAATAGCAAACTCAACTGTTTCATTGTCGGATTTGTGCGCCGAAATTTCAATAACTGTTTTCGGCGGCGCATATTTCGCCGCATTTTCCAGCAGATTATAAAGTACCTCTGCCAACAGGTTAGAATCAGCGCGGATGAGCGGCAAATCTTTTTCCAGCAAAATTTTGATGTGCGAGTCTTTCAAAAAAGGTTCGGCGCGATTTAAGGCGGATTGAATAATTTCGGGAATTTCGCTCCACGTCTGACGCAGGTTGAGTTCGCCCGCTTCGATTCTGGCGAGTTCGACCATTCCCTCAATAAAATCGTTCAATCGGTCGGTTTCTTCATTGATAACGGCGAGAAATTCACGCCGATTGTCATTGTCGAGTCGAAAGTTTTCCGCACCGTTTTTTTCATCTTCGAGCAGCGTCGTTATCGAAGCCTTAATCGAAGTCAGAGGCGTTCGCAAATCGTGCGTAACCGCATCAAGCAGAGCGGTTTTTAACTTTTCACTGCGGCGCAAGGCTTCGGTTTCGCTAGCTTTTTCAAAAGCCGTCTGCAATTCATCATACAGATTTTTTATTTCGTCTTTCTGTTTTTCGGCTTCTTCGGCGCGGCGTTTGACGGAAGCCGAAAGTTGTCCGACGATAATCGACGCAATCGTGAACATTGCCCAAGCAACCAGATTTTGCGGGTCGGAAATTGTCCAAGTTCTCACCGGCGGCAAAAAGAAATAGTTGAAACCCAGCATTGCGACGAGCGAAACGAGCAAAGCCGGATTTCTGCCGAGAAAAGTAGCGACGAACAAAACTATCGTCAAAAAAATAAATGCGACAGTGGTTGAGTTTATTCGGGAATGGAAAAATTCGAGGATTGCAATCGTGATTACGATTCCCGCAACGGCGATGAAATACCGTTGAAAAGTTGAAAAGTTAAAATTTTGGTCGCGCCGCATTTATTTGTTTTCCAATTTATCGGCAAAATCCACTTTGTAAATTACTTAATCCAAATCGCGGGTTATTAAGATATGAAAAGTTTTATTGTCGAGGCGCAGAAAAAACACGTAGATTCGCTGAGGTTTCTTTTCTTAGCGTTTCTCGGCGCGAAATCTGCGCCTCGGCGATAAAACTTGTAATCAGCAACTCGGATTAATTATTTAGGCATCAATACCATAGTTTCCTTCGCCGCTCGCTCAACCGCCGCTTTTGAAAATGGAAAAACCGGCGTGTTGCCTGAAGACCAATTCTCCAACTGGTCTTTCCAATGCGGAGATTTCGGGTCGCCGCTTTGTCCAGTTGTAATGCCGTGTCTAGTCAAATCCCAGTTTCCGGGAGCGGCGATTAAACGCATCGAAACACTTGCGCCGACATTCGGCGATGCGCCCGCGCCACCCGAACCGTTTTGCGGCAACGCTTCAATTACAAATTGTCCGCCGATGAGCGGAGCAACCGCGAGCGGATGCGGAAAATTTGATTTAGTGCGCCCGCCCCAAGTCCATTTTGCTTCGTCCGCGCCGATTTGTTTGGCAATCGTTTCTTTCGCTTCCAATTCACTCGCTTTCAGCAAATCCGCGTAAGAGGCGAATTCCTTCGGCAGCCATTCCTTTGGCTTTTCCATTATTAAACGGTCAAAAAACCCCGCGTCGTATGGAAAAAACGCGGTCTTTGCTCGTTCCGCACCGAGATTTGCCGTCATAATTTTGTTGCGAAAAGCCGTCCGCATCGAATCGGCGATGAGCGCGGCTTTTGAATCCGCGTTCATTCGTCCGTCCCAACCAGCCAGCAATTTCAAATTTTCCTCCGACGCGGCTTTTAAATTTACGACTTCACGCGCGAAACGCGAATTGATGACGCTGAACGTATCGAATTGAAAATCGCGCATATCGTTAACCGAAACTTTTTGGTTTGCGCCCAGCAAATCCTGCAGCCGTTTGGCTCTCGAAACCGTGTGCGCCCGCGCTATTAAATCGTGATATTTATACGATTTGCCGACGGTGCGCTGATTTGCCGTGACAATAAAATTTTCGGGCGGATTGTAAAGCTGCGGAAGTTCATCGAACGGAATAAAACCCGTCCATTCGCCATCGTCGCCCGCGCCGTCATAAGGCAAACTGCCATCGCCTGTTTTTCTAATCGGAACTTTGCCCGCCGCAATCCAACCGATATTTCCCTGAACATCGGCATAGACGAAATTCTGCATCGCGCCCGCATAAGTTTTTAACGCGCCTTTAAAGTCGTTCCAATTTTTCGCCGTTGCAAGGCGCGAAAAGGCATATAACAAATTGTTTTTCGGGTCGAACGCCGTCCATTTTAAAGCATAACGCTTGCCCGCTTCTTCCAAAACAACTATGCCGTGGCGCGTCGTCGTAACTTCCAAAACTTCCGTCTCGGTTTCGGGCGATAACGGATTTTTTCGCACCTTGATTTCTTCTTTTCTGATGACCGGCGTTTGCCAACCGGTCGGCGTTTTATATTTGCCGCTTGCGTCGAAGGTTTCGAGGTATAAATCCTGAACGTCCGGTCCGACGTTGGTCAAACCCCAAGCGATATTTTCGTTATGTCCGATTATCACGCCGGGGATGCCCGCCGTCGAAACGCCTGCCACTTTTACGTTCGGCGACGCGAGATTGACCAGATACCAAATCGGCGGTTGCGTCGGGCGAAGGTGTGGGTCGTTGGCGAGCAGCGGTTTGCCGTTAACAGTGCGCTTTCCGCTGACTACCCAATTATTGCTGGCGGCTAAATCTTCGGCGTAAAAACCAATGCGCTCAAGCGATTGTTTCCTGACTTCTTCCGCCTTTGCCAAAGCCGTTTCAAGCTCCGAGTTCCAAGTTCCAAGTTGCGCGATGTCTAATTTTGAATTTTGAATTCTGAATTCTGAATTTATCGAATCTTTCCCAATCAAAAGAACGTCGAGCGACGAACTTGGGTCGAAAATTCGATTGCGTTTCTCCGTCGGCAAATCCATCAGACTCGCTTTCATCAAATCCATTCGCCAGGTATTGCTGAGTGCGTCGTCAAAAATTTTGCCGATGACGATTGAATCCGCCGCCGTCCATTCACGCGGACGATATTTTAAAATCTGAAATTCGACGGGCAAAGTTTTCTCGTCGAGCGAAGCGATATACTCATTTACGCCGCGAGCGTAATTATCCAACAAGGCGCGGTTTTCGGCAGATGTGTTGTTGACCGTTTCTTCGGCGACGCGGGCGAAACCGAATTTGCGCCAACGCCGGTCTTCATCCAAAGCCGTCCGCCCGAAAATCTCCGCCGTTTCGCCGCGAGCAACGCGCCGATATAAATCCATCTGCCATAATCGGTCGGAAGCCGTTACAAAACCTTGCGCGAAATATAAATCTGCTTCGTTTTTCGCTTCGATATAGGGAATTCCGCGCTCGTCGCGCCGCACAGTAACTTTGTCTTTCAAACCCGAGACGGCAAGCGTTTTTTCCTGCAATGCCGGTGCGGTTTGCGCCCAGCAAGCGGTTGCGAAAACAAAAATTAGAATGAAACAAAACAGAATAATTTTTCTCATCGTCATAAAATTAGTTGGCGAATAGTTGTTTGATTTTCAATTTAAATTTCGGCAAAAGCGAAGTTTTTAGCAATTCATTTTCGGCACAAACCTTCGCTTCTTTTCCAATCTCAAAAACTTCAATCTCTTTTTGCTGCGGTTTGACCGCCCAATATTCAAGAACATTATACATTTCATAAAGCTCGCGTTTAATTTGCAAATCGCGGCGGGCGTTGACTCTGCCGGGCCTGAGAATTTCGATGACGAGTTCCGGCGCACCGTGAAATTTCCCGTCCTTTTCATTGAGAATTTCATCGCGCCTTTCGTGCGTGATAAAAATCAAATCAGGAATCACGCCGTCGTATTCGCTCAAAATCAATCCGGGCGTTGCGAGAATTTCGCCAAGCGGATTTTTTTCCAGATATTTTGAAAACTGAATGGCAATTCTCATTGATAAAAGTTGATGGATGTAACGCGGCGCGGTTGACACAATTATTTCTCCTCCGATTAGTTCGTAGCGACAAAATTCGTCCGTCCCAAATCGCTCGACATCTTTGTTGGTAAAAAGTTCGCTTTTCTCTTCTGCCAGAGGACGGAAAACATATTGTTGCGCTGCGGTTTGGGTCGTCGGTTCGAGCATAAATTTCACCTCGTTCTTCTTTTTTACGAATTTATCATAACTAATAAATTTCAACTATTATTTTTGCAATCTCAATCGCCGACACAAATCTTTCATCTATCTCCAACCAACCTTTTTCGCCCAAGTTTCAAAATCAATTTGTCTCCTTCGCCAATCCTTCGGTTTGTTCTCGCGCGTTTCGGCGTTATCCCACGTCAAACTTTCAAGAGGTTTCAAACCTGCTTCGGCGCGAAATTTATTGACCTTTGCTTCATCCTCCAACTGCCAAACTTCCATTTTCCCGTCTTCGTTCCAATCGCTTTGTGTTCCGAATTTCTGCGGGCGATTTTCAAAAAAACAGATTCGGTCGTGAAGGTAGGCGAATTGATGCGGCTCGGCTTCGTTTTCTGCGACAGCTTTTTCGATAAATCTTAAACACTTGTGAGAAAATGCGGGCAGTGAAATCGCGTGCTGAGCAATGAGCCAAGCGGCTTCCGCGCCGTCTTCGCCGACTAGAGATTTTCCGAGCCAACCGTGTTCGTCAATCATTTCTTCGAGTTCCCGCGCATTTTCCAAATGTACTCGTTCCATTTCCGCGTGATAACCATTAAAGAGTTCGCCTGTTTTAGCTAATTCTTCGCGGACACGCGCGTCTTCGGCTTTCATCAAAAGCAATTTTTCTCTTAGCTGTTCATTCATAGTTTTGCAAATTCTTTATTTTATAAGTTAAACTTCAAGCGATTTTGAAGCAACTTTTTATGGAGAAAATTGATGAAATTTATTAAATTTACGCTTGTTTTATTTTCGCTCGCGCTGTTCATAGTCGCTTGCACCGAAACAAAAACGAACAATACGAATGTCGCCACAAATACAATCGTCGTCGCTAATACGACCGCTCAACCGACCGTCGCGCCTGATGAATTTGCCCAGGCGCGGAAGATTTTCTCAGAATCGTGCGTCGGCTGTCATCGGGCGAACGGCGAAGGCGGCGAAAAAGATTTCGAAGGCAAGAAAATAAAAGTTCCGAGTTATAAATCAAAAGGTGCAATGGCGGCTTCGGACGACAAACTTTACAATTACATCGCCAATGGCGAAGAAGGTGAAATGCCCGCTTTCAAAGATAAATTAAGCGATGCACAGATGAAGGACTTAGTTAAATATATTCGCCGCGAATTTCAGGGAAAATGAAGAAAGTTACGAATTAAAATTGCAAATATTTTTTCTGCAAATATTTTGTGTTGATAAAGCGGTTTATTTCTTTGAACTGCTAAAACAGGCGAGCCGTCGGAAATTACTCTCCGACGGCTCGCCTGTTTTACTGACTTAAACAGAGAACACTATTGAACAAACGCATTCGTTGTCGGTCGGTCACCGTTCTGTACGAACTTTTATCCATCTAAGTCCGTTTGCGAACGGTTCACATAATACAATACCGTCCAATGGTCGGAACACCGCTTGGTCCGCTTTGCCGTCACCGTGATAATCAGCCGGAATAATTTTGCTTGAACTTAAACCGAATTGCGCGGCTCAAAAGCCGGAAGCGGAACCAAGCAAATACAACACGTGGTCGGATGGACGGAAAACCGACCAGCAAAAAAGGTGGGTGGTTTTTAGCCACCCACCTTTTATTTTAGTTAGTGAAAATATTTGCTGTCGCAATATCTTCAGTTCTTCCCGCTCCGTCTAAATCTTCCGGAGCGGAATCATCATTTTGCAGTCCTATTACTGCGCAGTTACAGGACACCGCACGCGAATAAAGATAGAGTGAAATAGGCTTGCCGCCCGTAACGTGAAATCTACCGATTGCGTCGAATTAGGTGTTGTAAAGGTAACGTTTACGGGATCGAACGTGCCGGGCGTGAATGCCGGAATGTTCACTACCGCATTGATCGGCGTACCGACCACCGTGATTGAGCGCGTGCCGGTTCCGGCGTTGACATGATCAACCGTCACCGTGCCTGGTCCACTCGTCACTAAAAAGGACGGGATACCACCGGGGAAGAGGTCTCCCTCGGTTACCGTCGTGGTTGGCGTACAAGTAGCCGGCTGCGGCGTCGGCTGCGGCGTCGCTGTCGGCGTCGGTGTCGGCGTCGGAGTAGTACCTGTTCCCGTGTTGGTAAAGGTTACCTCAGTAGTGCCCGCAACCAGTCCACCCGCTCCGGTCAACGTCACTCCTCGAGTTATTGGTACCATTGTGCTAGTCCCCGATGTAATGCCGGAGATAGTCGTTGTTCCCGCCACTGCTTCGGTAATGCTTATCGTCGAGCCTATGTTGAACGATCCGCCTGTCAATGTCGTACCAGGGACGAGAACACAGTTGCCGCCTTGAAAGGCAGGACCCGCCGTGACCGTCACCGGGATATTTGCATTTGTCCCCGCAACCGTCACATTGAAGGTGAACGATGTACCGAGCGCAACGCCGGGTCCGGCGATTTTACAAACCTTGAGAATCGTCGGTTGGAACACTACGTTGGTGAACGTGACCTCGGTTGTCCCCGAACTTGCAATAACATTAGCAAATGCAGAAGTTCCACCTATTTCAGTTCTTATAGCACCTCTTACTTGCCCTATACTTGTACTTGCGCTCACAAAACTAGTGGTCGTGGTAATACCCGTTGCAAATACCGTTCCGCCTCCAAGCGTCGTCGGTCCTACTTCGTCAATTTGAATGACCGAACCGGCGACAAAGGTTTGGAATTGGCCATTTAAGAGACCGCCACCGAAACCAGTAACAATTGTACAGTTACCTGCCGCTACAGTGACTGGTATGTTCACTAAACCAATTTCTCCAGCCAGATTGGTCGGACCTGTACCTCTAACTACAAAGTTAAAGAGTGTGAACGGCGCCACGCCGAAACCGGCGACTTTACAAACTTTAAGTTGTCCGCGTCTGGCACGGTTAAAAAAGTTAATGATAGTTTCAGTGGCAACACCACCTTCGACGACTGTCACTTCTCGGGAGCCGCCACCGTTTGCGAAGAAGGTTGTTACACCAACTGCTCTTCCCGCAATTGTCGTATTAGTTGCTACTAAGACGGAGCCATCTACTCCTCCTAATTCAGTTACTACGACCGTACCTGTTCTTACTGTACCTGCAGGAGGTGTAGGCCCGTCAAATGGAAATGTTACAGCAATTGCGCCAGTACATTGGCCGACTGCCACTGTGAATATTTGAAGAACTGTGTTGCTTCCTGGCGCAAAGACTCCGGCGATGGTGAAACTAAACGTTCCTTGCACATCCGGGTCTAGTATGGTCGTCGAGCCGGTTATAAACGCCGGTTGTTTACAAATTTCGACGAAACCTACAAACGCCGGTCGGTTGACGAATTCCACCGTCAATTGATTCAACGAGGTGCTGTTCGTGCCGCCGATCGTAATAAACGCCTGTCTTGTGCTAAGGATGGATGAGTTTAACAAGTTTCCGGCTGTATTCGGAGTTGGTGACAACGTATTGACTGCTACCAACGCGAAGCCTCCAGATTGGGAGCCTCCGGTGCCCGTTAAGTTGTTTGTTGTAGTACTTTCCGTGATGGTCGCTGGACCAGCCGGCACAAGAATATCCGATGTGCAGAATCCAGCTCGCACCTGGACGGTAGTCGAAAACCCGGTCGCATTCGTGATCGTGAAATTGAATACCCTGTCTCCCAAGAATGCGGCATTGCCTACGATTCGTTTACAAATTTCCAAGTTACCGATGCCGCCGCCGTCCGGGCTGGCTGCTTCCGGTGCATCTACTTCGCCGCTAACCGACAAGATTTTGCCTGCCACGCGCGCCGTGTTGTTGACTCGGATTGCATTCTTCGCCAATATGCTGGCTCCGAAGTTGCTGCCTTCGCCAATCGTCGCATTGTCTGCTACGAAAAACACGTTGTATGATTTGGCTTCGTTGACCAAGGAGATGTTCGATTCCCTCATCGCTTCGAGCGAACCCTTCACATTGAAGATGAAGATCGCGCTCGCATCGCCGCCGCCGTCGAGAACCATCTCGCCCGCCAGACGTGCCGATGGCACACAATAGACACCCGCTTTGAACGAACGTCCGCCCAACTCTTCGCCGCCCACTTCCGTACACGGCAGTTGGCTGACTGAAGAAAACAGGTCGGATAAATTATTCGTTCGGTTGCTCAGCGCGTTTCTGATCATGTCAGATGTCGCCAGTTCGTTGCTGCCAACCGATGGAAAACTTTCTAAATTCTGAACATTGCGTTCGCTCGATTCACTTGATTGAGCTGAAACCGTGTCGCTGGTCGGCACCAGTAAATAACCGATGGCACCCACCGCGAGCAGCGCGATGAGCATCATAAAATATAAAGTTCTCTTGTTCCCGCGGAACAAAAAAGTATTTTTTTCTTTCATTTTCATTAGAGGTAATTCCTTCCTTAATTTTAGAATTTTAGATTGATTGATGACTGGTAATTTCTCGCCTGCTCTGCTTGAGCGAACAGCAGTGGGGCAACCTCAATCGGTTTCCGCACAGAAATCACAAACGTTATCCGCAGTTCCTGCCAGCTAACTTCCGTTTGAATTAAGTAGCTTAATCAAAGGAGAAAACCGGCGATTCCTTTTCGATGATGTAGGAAGATGAATAAGCATATTTTGTTCCTTACATCGCTCTATTGGGAGTATAGTATCAAAGTCTATACCTTCTTGGTAGCCTTGTCAAGAGTATTTTTTCATTCAAATTTTAGATTTGCGATATGATAGAAAATCTTAATCTAATTGATTACTTGCAAATCCCCACTCGGCAATCTAAAATCAAACTCTGATTGCACCCGTAGCTCAGCTGGATAGAGTATCTGACTTCGAATCAGAGGGTCACAAGTTCGAATCTTGTCGGGTGTACCAATTTAACTTTAACAAAACTATTAGACATTATTGGAAATAATATATTTCTTCAAAGTTCGTTAAATCAATTGTTTGAAGTGGCTGGCGGAAGGTTACTCGCAAATTGTGTAACCCACACGCGATTTCCATCACCACATCTGAAATCTTC
>MWVV01000008.1_pt1 | contig 92257 bp, 98 predicted proteins | sample 1047281 | NCBI WGS metagenome assembly MWVV01 (sample SAMN06349986, study PRJNA376086) | soil metagenome | isolation source: PT-2 sample Antarctic (ecotone) soil | place: Antarctica | collected 2015-01-13 | reverse complement strand
GCGGAGCATTCGATTTCATAATAGCTTTTAACTGACTTTGCTGTTCGTCAGTTAACTCTTGAACGAATTTTGTCGGTGTTCTCATTTGAGAAACTATTTTACCTCATTATTTTTGTTCAGGTGCTTAGTCAAAAATATTCTGCTTCCATAGCCCGTCAGCGGCAATAATTAAGTTTCTTAAAGTTTGACTTGTCGCGCCACATTCACCGCTTCGAGATTTCGTAAATCCGCCAAAACGTTTTCTTCTAGAGGCGAATCAATTTCGATAATCGCTAAGGCTTCGCCGCCTTTGGCTTCGCGTCCGAGATAAAAGCGCGAGATGTTGACTTCGTTTTCACCCAGAAGAGTTCCAATTTTGCCGATAACGCCGGGAACGTCCTTGTTTTTTGTCAGCAGCATAAAGCCCGACGGCACGACTTCGATTGAGAAATTGCCGATTTCCGTGATGCGTCCTTCGCCGTTGGCGAACATCATTCCCGACGCGGTTTGTTCCGTCTGCGCGGATGAGACGGCGGTGCGAATGTCGTAGCTTGAGCGTTTCGACTGCGTGTAGCTAGTCGTGATTTTGATGCCGCGCTCGTCGGCGATGTGCAGGGCGTTGACGACGTTGACACGCGCCGAAACGTCTTTTAAGAGTCCGGCAAGAAATGCTCTGGTGACGGGCGCGGCATCTTTTTCGGCTAATTCTCCGGCGTATTCGATTTTGACTGCCGAAACCGGATTTTCGTTCATAATCTGCGCCTGAAAACGTCCGAGCTTTTCGCCCAAATCAATAAACGGCTGAAATGCTTCGAGTTCTTTAGCCGCCATCGAAGGCGCGTTAACGGCGTTTCGCAACTCGCCCGAAAGCAGATAATCGCGCATCTGTTCGGCGACGGTCAACGCCACGCCTTCCTGCGCTTCGGTTGTTGACGCGCCCAGATGCGGCGTTGTAATAATTTTCGGATTATTCAAAAGCGGCGAATCGGTCGGCAAAGGTTCGGTCGCGTAAACATCCAAAGCCGCCGCCGCAACCGTGCCGTTTTCAATCGCTTCGAGTAAAGCGTTTTCGTCAACCAATCCGCCGCGGGCGCAATTGACCAGACGAACGCCCTTTTTCATCTTTGCAAAAGCGTCTTTGCCGATAATGTTGCGCGTCTCATCCATAACCGGCGTGTGAATCGTCAGAAAATCAGCGTTTGCAAAAACATCATCCAAACTTCCGACTTCAAATCCCAAATCTTTCGCCTGGTCTTCGGAAACGAACGGGTCGAATGCGAAAATGTTCATCCCGAAACCTTTAGCAATTTTGGCGACGTGCCTACCGATTCTGCCCAAACCGATAACGCCGAGAGTTTTTCCATTGAGTTCCACGCCGACAAATTTTTTCTTGTTCCAAGTCCCGCTTTGCAGAAGCGCGTGCGCCTGCGGCACGTTTCGCGCCATCGAAACAAGCAGCGCAACCGTATGTTCGGCAGTCGTAATCGTGTTGCCGTCGGGCGCGTTCATCACGACGATACCGCGTGCGGTTGCGCCTTTCACGTCAATATTGTCAACGCCGACACCGGCGCGTCCGATGACGCGCAGTTTTGGAAGCGCGTCCATAAAATCGTTTCGGACTTTTGTTTCGCTTCGCACGATTAAGCCGTCAAAATCCTTCATCGCTTCGGCTAGTTCTTCGGGCGATAGTTTAATGCGTTTTTCAACCGTAAATCCGGCTTCACGAAGCGGAGCGAGTTTTTCTTCGTTCACGTCGTCGGCGATGAAAACTTTTATGTTGCTCATTTAGATAATTCCGTTTATGTTAATTTATTGTTTGATTGCAAAATCTGTTTCATATTAACACTACGGAATTTATTCACAAAGCAACTGAAACTTATGGAAATTTTTGTTTATCACAAAGACGCAGACCACATTGACGAAGGTTTTCCGGTGGAAAAACTTCCCGAATTGCTGGCTGACAAAGAGAGTTTGGTCTGGATTGATATGGAACAGCCAAATGAAAAAGATAACCGACTGCTCTCCGACGTTTTTCATTTTCATCCCTTAACGATTGAAGACGCGATTGAAACGAGGAATCAACCAAAAGTTGAACCTTACAGTAATTATCTTTTTCTAATCGTCCACGGCGTGACGATGGAAACAAATAGCACAAACTTTGTCACCCGCGAGCTTGATATATATCTTGGAGCAAACTTTGTGCTGACTTATCATCACGAATCGTTCCGGAGTATTAATGCCGTTAAAGGTCAGGTTCGCTCCAATACATTTAATTGCGAACGCGGCGCAGATTATCTGCTTCATCAGATTCTCGACAAATTGGTGGATTTATACATTCCCGTGGTTGATGATTTTGATGCGGCGATAAACAATCTCGAAGACCGCATTTTTCAGATGAAAAAAGGCAGCAATAAACTTCTTGAGGAAATAATGGATTTGAAAAGAAGTGTGGCGCGGCTCGTCAGAATCAGTTCAAAACAGATGGATGTTATTACGCGGCTGGCAAACGGCGAGTTTCCTTTGATAAGCAAAAATGTTTTACCGTTTTACCGCGATGTTTACGACCACTTGCACCGTGTTTCCGTACTTGCCGAAAATTACCGCGATTTAATCGGCGGTCTCCTCAATTTACATTTCAACGTGGTTGCCAATCGAACAAACGATGTTGTGAAAATTCTGACGATTTTTTCCGCAATTGTCCTGCCTTTGTCATTAATTGCCGGAATTTACGGAATGAATTTCGAGAATATGCCGGAACTTCACACACGAAACGGTTATTACGTCGCACTTGCAATGATGTTTATTGTCGGAGTTGGACTTATTATTTACTTTTGGCGCAAAGGTTGGATTTTTGAAAATGATGACGAGGAGAAATAAAAACGAACAAAACTTAATTAGCTGACAATTACATTTTGTTTAACTTTGCTTTTTGACGCGCATTTAAAATGATGAATTTTGTCAATCAAATTTGGGATTTTGAGATGTTAGGCGGTATGTTTCGTTTATGTCTTCCGTTTGCCGAGAAAATTTCACGTCCAATTTTGGTCTATGGTTTTCTCGTAGTTGCTCTGCGTATTTTCGGTAAGCGCGAATTGGCGCAGCTTAATCCCTTTGACTTGATTGTTTTGCTGATGCTTTCCAATACCGTGCAGAACGCTATTATCGGCAATGACATTTCCGTTACGGGCGGAATTATCGGCGCAGTTACGCTTTTAGCGACAAATTATTTTGTTGTGCGTTTTGTTCTCAAGTATGAAGTGAATTTGGAGGCTGAACTTGAAATTCTCAGCTTACACGAAAAATTAGACGAATTGCGCGAGTGGAAATGGAAAGAATTAATTCAGATGGAGCAAGAACAAATGGAATTGCTGATCCAATTAGTGAAGGAGCGCGACGCGCAAGTTCCCGAATAAATTTCCCGCTTTTTTAAATAATTAGAAAGAAATTCTTACCGCATAAATCAACGCCAGACAAGTTCCCGCGTAAACGCCAGCCAGAATATCGTCGGCGCAAACTCCGATTCCGGCAGGCAGATTTTGCAGCGAATCAATCGGATACGGTTTCCAAATATCAAACAGGCGAAAAAGAATAAATCCTGCGAAAACAAAACGCCAAGACAAACCGAACGGAACAAACAGAAAAGTTATGAGCTGTCCGATGACTTCATCAACGACGGCTTGTTGCGGGTCTTTGTTTTGAAAAATCTTGACGGCGCGGTTTGCCGCCCAAATTCCAAGAAGACAAAACAGAAGAAATAAAATCAAATTGACGGCGTGAATCCAAGCCGTGATTTGTGCGTCCGTCCAATTGTTTTGCGACGAATAAAAACTCGCGCGTCCTTCAATCGAAGCAAAGATTAAATAAATCAAAACGCCGACTGCCGAGCCGTAAGTTCCAGGCGCAAGCGGCAAATAACCTACGCCGAAAGTTGTCACCGCAAGCGAAAAATAATCGAGCGCGGTTTTCTTTTTTAGTTTCTCTTTTGATAGTTCTTGGACTTCAATCGCGGCGGAAATATGTGTTAGTTCGTCGTAATTCGCCATCATTTAAACTCGATTCAAAAAATTTTCCGAAACAAAAACTTTACGAATACGAAATCTCAAAGGACTTTCGACAATCGCCGTCGCCTTTAAGTTTTCCAAACCCGAAACAAAAAAAGGCTCGCGGCTCGCGGGAATTTTCTCTAACCAATCGGGCGCGTCGAGGTTCGATTCGTCGCACAAAAATTCCGCCGTCGAAGCTAAAAGCGCGTCTATTTTATCATCTTTCAGCTCGAAAGGTTCGGAAACCGCCGTTAGATTTTTGTGTCGGCGAAAATCATCTACGAAATCAAAGAAAGCAACTTTCCACCAATGCGGTTCGGCTGAAATTTTTTCTTTCGTTTCTTTGAGCGTAATCATTTTAATCGCTCGAACATTTCTTCGAGTTGAAATACGGTTTCGGATTTTACTTCTTTATTCGGGTAATAGTTTTTAACGATTGTTAATACTTCGTCAATAGTTTGCAGCTTTAATTCTCGGATCAAAAACATTGTATCTTCCAAATCAAAACTCTCGGCGCGGGCGGACAAAACTTTCATTGCCAGAAGATAATCACCCGTCGGAAAATACACGCGCAAATTCGACCAATCGAAAAGTTTTTTTTTCTCGTGCGGAACGAAAAACATTTTCACGCCGTAGTTCAGCCAGTCAAGCGGCAAATTATTTCTTTCGGCGATTTTTGTAATCGCTCGACGAATATATTTGACAGGCTCAAAAATAGCATCAACGTCTTTCGTTGACGGACGTGCTTTGAAAACCAAATACATTACCGCGCCGCCATAAATACAAATTTCGCCTTTCACATTTTGCGTGGCGAGTTCGTCATTCACTTCGCTCAGGTATTGTTCGATTTCTTCGGCGGTCATCTTTTGAAAATTTTACCGTTGTTGTGCCGATGTGACAAATTTAGTAATCAGCCGGACTTTTCACGCCGAGTTTGTTTTGCTGCAAAACGTGAGTGTAAATCATCGTCGTTGAAAGTTCTTTGTGTCCGAGCAAATCTTGAACGGTGCGAATGTCGTAACCGTCCTGCAAAAGATGCGTTGCAAACGAATGGCGCAAAGTGTGCGGGCTGGCGTTTTTCGGAATGCGGCTTTTTCGCAGTGCCTCTTTGAATGCCTTTTGCAGACTCGAAGGCGAAACGTGTGTCTACCCGTTTGATTCGTCCGCGGATTAATGCTTAAACTTTTCGACGGGAAAACGAATTGCCAACACCATTCCTTTTCGGCATTCGGATATTTTCTCGCTTAAGCAAAAGGCATTTCCACTCGTCCGAGTCCGCGCTGCAAATCTTGTTCGTGTAATTTTTCAGCCATTACCAATTGCTTTTGCAGCGGCTCAATCAATTTGGTCGGCAAAACGGTGAATCGGTCTTTCCCGCCTTTCCCGTCGCGCACGACAATCTGTTTGAATCCGAAATCCAAATCTTTGACGCGCAGGCGCAAAGCCTCCTGCAGACGCAACCCCGCGCCGTATAGTAAATTGGCAATCAGCCAATTCGTTTCTTTTAATTGACTGGTTATTATTTTTACTTCGGCTTTGGTCAATACGACGGGAATGTGGCTGGATTTTTTAGCAGGCGTAAATTTTTCGAGCCACGGCAAATCCACGCTCAAAACTTCGCGGTAGAGAAACAGCAAAGCGGCAAGTGCCTGATTCTGCGTTGAAGCCGCAACCGTTCGCTCAACCGCCAAATGTGTTAAAAACGCTTCGACTTCCGCCGCACCCATTTCCTTCGGGTGTTTTATATCGTGAAAACGAATATATTGAAGAATCCATTCAATATAAGTTTTCTCCGTCCGATAGCTGTAATGTCGTGTTCGCAACACGGCACGAACTTGGTCAAGCAATTTGGACATAATTTAATAATTCGGCATAAAAATTTAGGCGGAATTTTTTATTTAGCCACGAAGATAGCTCAACCATCAATTAAAATCAAACTCTTTATTGACTTTCGACTAAAAAAGCCTTATAAAAAATTCGGTCTAAGAAAACTATAATTCAGCAGAATACAAAGTTAGATGCTTCGTGTTTAAAAACACTAAGACAACAGCAATTTGAAAACCGAATCAATACGCTCCGCGTTTCCCGCAAAGTTGCGCGAAGCTAAGCGGTGTGCTAAAGATAATGATGCATTGAACAATTCAATGGATGGGAGGGCGAAATAGCGACTTTGTTATTTGGCTTGCGTGGTTACTTTCGGCAGGCTCGATGACGGTTTCGCACCACATCATCTCCGCTGCTGGGCAGTCGCGGTTTCAGACATGAGAGCCTGTTACACGGAGGCTATTTAGTATTCTGAAGTCGTGCTGGTTTCCGCAAGTTTAGGGAGTCTGTCGTAAAGACGTATCTCCCACGCGGCACAGGGAATATGGATATTAGCAAACGCAAGTGGCTTACCCGTTGGAGCCGCAGAAGTGGGAGGATCGCTATATGGCAAATATTATTCCATGGGTAGGAGCGAACCGGATCGCCATCGTACCGGTCTTTAATCGTCAGGTGGACTCAGAGCCGCCGCCTGACTGGGCATATCAGGTCAGAAATCGAGTCTTCTATGATCCCGACCCGGCAACTGGCGTGGATCGCTCGTTTCAGAACTATATCAAGACTTTGTCTTACGGCACAGCATGGCTTGAGGGCGACGTATTTCCTAGCGTGTGGTCCGAAGACGCCACGATCAATATACCAGCCATGAACTCGTTACCAGGTAATCACGGCTATAAACACCTTGTTGCCGTGTTGCCGCATTCTTTTGGCGAACATCGTGGTGGACTTGCCTTCATGGATGTCCCGGCAGTAAATGGCATTACCTCGTGGGCACGTGTAGCACTTTACGAAGACCGATTCCTAACTGCACGACAGCCGATGGGTGTCTGGGGCATGGAGATTCTTCACATGGAGACGATGTTTCTCGATCTCTATCTCACGAATCCGAACCTCGGGAGTTATGATGTCATGGCAGGTGCTGGAGCCACCACCCACGCTACTGCTCATACCAAGCAAGCGATGGGCTGGCTTGCTCATGGGAAGATATTGAATCATAGTGGCGGAACTACGGACTTGAATTTACAGGCAATTTCGATGCCGCAGCCGCCGCCGCCGGGTCGGGTCACTGCGGTTCGCATTCCGTCAAGGCTGACTTCGAATCACTTTGTGGTGGAGGCGCGAGTTGCCACCGACCAATACGAGAAGCGAGATAGTCCGGGCGATGGAATCCCTATGGATGCCGTCATCATCTATGAAGTGGTAAGTATCTTCACGGTTTTCCTCCGTGCGACGCTGAGTGTGAATCAGACATTCACTATTGCCGGAGAAGGGCTGACAGTAAAGGTGACTCAGTCCATTCCCGGGGGGTTTTCGGTTTCGATCAAAACGACACCGGGAGCGGAGTGCGGTCAATTGCGAGAGGAGATCGCCGCTCTCAGGGAAGATGTAAGGACGGAAGAGGATCCGTTCGTGCGCCGGCAGATGCGTGCCCGCATCGCAACGCTGACGGCGAAAGCCACGCAACTCGGTTGTCCATAGGTCCGTAGGGCAGGTTACGCTTCGCTAACCCGCTGTTCCAGCGCACGGTAAAGGCGAGCAGAGTTCCAAGGACAGTATACTCAACCATCAGGAAGGTCCAGCATATCGTGCGTTGCCCACAATGCGCTCAATCCGATCGCCGGGATGTCGGTTCTTTTAGGTGGGTGTCGTTCCGCGGCGGGTTAGCCTGGGCGTTAGATGATTAGTGTTTAAAAACACAAAGCGACGGCGAATTTAAAAATCAAGCAAACACGCTCCGCGTTTCCCGCGAAGTGGCGCGTAGGCAAACGGCGTGGTGAAATCGGAAACGCATCTAACAAGTCATTGGACGTGAGGGCGAAACAGCGACTTTCTTATCACGTTGTCTTTTGAACTCGGAGTTGCGCGTATTCGGTTTCGCCCCACGTCAATTCGGTCGTTCGGCAACTTCAAAGCAGCGCTCGGGTAGGCGCCGCCAGTCAACGCCCGAGCGGCACTAGTGGCGGCGCGCTTGACACTTACAATCTCTTTGTGATACAGTAGTGTTTGCTAGTCAATCAAGGAGCATTCCCAGGATGGAACACCATGAGCCAAAATGAAACCCCTATCTTATTTGCCCACAACCCCTTAGGTATCTCTTACAGCGATTTTCTTTTCGCCTACCGGAAGGAAGCTTCCAGAATTGTAAAGCTCGCAAAAGGAGACAGCGCGCTCTTCTTCAAGCACGCCTTGGCTGTTCTTGAACAGAAAAAGGTCATCACTGGACCTGAGGCAAAAACGCTTGAAGATTGTATTGCCCGGACGATGTACGCTCGCACCGGAAAAGCAAAGGTGCCTAGTACTTTGATCGCGCTACAGAATACGCATGCGAAAGCGCTTATTGATGGAAATAGCAATTCGTTTTACTTAAATTATATTAATCTGTGTGTCGGATTGGTTCGGGAAGTAGAAGGAAAAGAACTTCCTAAAAACCCCACCACCCCACAGAACTCGTCACGCACATTTACGTTTCCGGCAGGGAGCGGTGGTGCCATCCTTTATGGTGCAATAGCCGGTGCGGCTATTGGTGAGTCCTTGGGCGGACCAGCCGGAGCTGTAATCGGTGGAATTGCTGGTGGACTCGTAGGTGCGAGTAGCGATGTGGATGTGACCACTCCGACTTAGAAATTAAGGCTCCTTGCTGTTTTGAGTCGGTAAGCTGAAGTTGAAGGGGATTGAAGAAGTGCCGCTGCGCAGGAGCAGTCGCTCAAGAAATCACGGTTCCTTCCTCTAAGTAGGTGGACGTAAGTTTCCGCACGCCAACGTCGCCTAACCATGCGCTGCAGCGAATTGCTCCTGCTTCCCGCAGACTCGCCGCGCAGGAGCAGTGCCGCCCTCCGCTGCCGCTGAGCTTGGGGTCGTTCGACGCTTCGCATCTTTCAAAACATTAGCAATTTGTGCAAAACTTCAAGTCAAACGCTCCGCGCTTTCTGCGAGTGCGGCGCAAACTGCAACGGGCGTCCCTTATCGCAAAGGCGCGTCGAACAAGTCATTGGACGCGAGGCGGATGACGCACTTTCATCGCGGGAACAAACTTCTTTTTGAGATGTTTCCCGCCCGCGTCAATTCCGCCTTAGACGCTTCTTTGAAAAAAGATAAACGAAATGTTAAAAACAACAAATCGTTTTGCGCGGGGCGCAAAAGACATTCGGTTGTTTGCGGCTCGTGGTTTCCCGCCACGCCGCGTCTAACAAGTCGCTGGACGTGAGGGCAAAACAGCTACTCTTTAAAAACGTCCTTTCGTAATTCAGAGTTGTGTGTATCTGGTTTTGCCCCACGTCAACTCAACCGTTCGGCTTTTCTTGGTAATCCGTAGCGAATGAGATAGAAAGCGTTAATTGTTTTTGCTACACTTGGCTTATGAAGCCGTCCGTTTATATCGAAACCACGATTATCAGTTATTTGACAGCTAAACCCAGCCGCGATTTGGTGACTGCTGCTCATCAACAAATTACAACCGAATGGTGGACGGATGTGCGCCCGCAAGTTGATTGTTATGTTTCGCCTTTTCTCATTGACGAAGCATCACGCGGAGATGCAACTTACGCGCAAAAGCGGCTCGACGAGGTTGTTGATTTCACCGTGCTTGAAGTCAATGAGGAAATTGAAGATTTAGCACAACAGTATTTTGCAGCGTTGCAGATTCCTGAAAAAGCAAAGATTGACGCTTTTCATTTGGCTGTTGCGGCTTGGCATAAAATGGATTATTTGCTTTCGTGGAATTGCAAACATATTGCGAGCGGGCGCGTCCAAAAGATGATGCAGGAAATTAACGCTCGTCTTGGAGTTCACACGCCGATAGCTTGCACACCCGAAGAATTGATGGAGGTTTGAGGATTATGTGGGAAGACCCGATAGTGAAAGAGGTTCGTCAAGCGCGGCTTGAAATCGAGCAGGAATGCGGCGGAGATTTTCGCAAGATTTACGAGCGAGCATTAGAAATACAGAAGAAAGTTGCTGAGAAGCGAGCTTCCGATTCTACCGTGAAAGCCCAAAAAGAAGCATTGCTTGTAGCCTAAGACAAGCCGAACAATTCAATGGATGTGAGGGCGAAACAGCGACTTTGTTATCACGTTGTCTTTTGGACTCAAACGGGCTTAGTGGCGGTTTCGCCCCGCGTCATCTCAACCGTTCGGCTTCTTCGTATTGAATTTGTAGCCGCTTCTATTCTGTGGTAAAAATTGTGATGTGCTAAATTACCGATACACGGCTTACTTTGAAAACGAGGTTTTGCGGAAACGCTCGTATCTGAAAAAAGAGTGGTGCGAGTTTGTCGTCGAAAATCCGATTCGCGTCGAAGTGCAAAGCGACAACCGTGTAAGATTTTGGGCGAGAATCGCAGAGTTTGGAAATCGTGTTTTGCGAGTTGTAACTTTAAACGACAGAATCACAATCCACAACGCATTTCCTGACAGCAATTTTAAGGAATGAAAATTAACTATTACCCGGAAACAGATTCGCTTTACATTGACTTGTCGCACAAGCCGAGCGTGGACAGCCGTGAGGTGTCGGACGGCGTGATTTTGGATTACGACGAACTTGGAAATATAGTTGGAATAGACATTGACCACGCCAGTACAAAGTTGGAAATCGGAGAAATTGTTTTGGGCAGACTGCCCGTGCAGGTAACGCACGTCATTGCGTAAGGCGAAGCCGAACAAGTAGAACCACTGCCAGAGGCAGTGGCTTTTCTTAGTCATTGGACGTGAGGGCGCGGGCAGCGACTTTGTTATCGCGTTGTCCGTTACCCATAGCTTGTGTGTATTCGGTTTCCGCCCCGCGTCAGATACTGTGTTGAATGTCAAACTGATTTCACCCATTGCGGGTCAAATGGTTTTCCAGTCTTTAACACTCCATAAGCGAGATGAATCAGTTTTCGCATCGCCGCTCCGATAACCGCCATTTTGCATTTGCCGCGCTCGCGTAATCCCGAAGCCCATTGTTGAAAAAAGGCACTCCATCGAAGAGCCGTGAGTGCCGGAAAGTAAAGAGCCTTCCGCAGGCAGGCATTACCGATTTTTGATAATTGAGTGTGTCCGCGCACTGAACTTCCTGAACGCCTTTGACGCCGAACCAGCCGGGCGTCAGCGGCAACCTGGCGTGCGCTTTTGGATTGCTTAATGTTCACAATTTCGGCAAGTAGCAAAGCGGTTGTCGCCGCGCCGATGCCGGGAATCGAATCAAGCAAAGCGCTTTTCTGTTTCAGGTCGGGATGATTGTTAATGTGTTCTTGAATCATCTGTTCGGTCTGTTTGATTTGTTCAATCAGGTAAGCGATGTGTTCTTCGAGACGGGGTCGGACTGCGGCAGTCGAAATGCCGGATGAGAGACGATTTTCTTCCGCGACGCGCCTCTCAATCAGTGATTCGAGGCGGCGCACCAGTGCTTGCAGTTCGCGTACTTCCAGTGACGGCGGTCTCCACATCGGCGGTTGCTGCGTGAGGCAAAAGCGAGCAATCAGAGCGGCATCTACTTTGTCCCCGCCACGACTTCACCGCCGCCTTTGTCTGTCGCCAAAGTTTGCGGCTTTGACTGACATTTGTCAACATACAAGCTCCGCCGTTCCCTACTTTTCAAAACTGATTCCTAAATTTTTCATTCTTCTGTAAAGATGACTGCGGTCAACGCCCATCGCGTCCGCCGCTTTTGAAACATTGCCGTCCGCTTCCGCGAGTTTGTGCAAAATAAATTCTCGTTGATAAGCGTCATTTGCTTCCTTGAATGATGGAAAGCGAAACGAAGCGGCAGGCGTTTCATTTTTTTCATTAAATTCGGGTAAATCGTCGGCGGAAATTTTTTGTTTTGAAATCATAATCACGACGCGCTCAATCGTGTTGCGAAGTTCGCGGACGTTGCCGAGCCAAACGTAATTTTGCAGCGCGTCAATCGCTTCCGTCGTAAAATCTTTCGGCTTCTTTCCATAATTGGTTGAGAATTTGCGGTTAAAATGTTCGATTAAAAGCGGAACGTCTTCCAAGCGTTCACGAAGCGGCGGAATTTGAAACGGTATGACGTTCAGACGGTAAAACAAATCGGCGCGAAAATTGCCGTCTTCAATCAGGTTATCTAATAGTTTATTCGTCGCCGAAATCACGCGCACGTCAACTTTTACCGGCGTGTTGCTTCCGACCGGCGCAAAGCTTTGTTCTTCCAAAACGCGCAGCATTTTCGCCTGAACACGCGGCGACATATCGCCAATTTCGTCAAGAAATAAAGTCGCGCCGTCCGCCAATTCAAACTTTCCTTTTTTCGCAACAATCGCGCCTGAAAATGCTCCCTTAGCGTGTCCGAAGAGTTCCGATTCGACTAACTCTTCTGGAATCGCAGCAGAATTTATTTCGACAAACGGCGCGTTTTTCCGTTTCGATTGCGCGTGAATCGCTCTCGCAACTAACTCTTTGCCCGAACCTGATTCGCCCGAAATTAAAACTCTGCCGTCGGTCGGCGCGACGATGGCGATTTGTTTTCGGAGCGCCCGCATTGCAATCGAATCACCAACCATTTCATATTCCTGGCTGAGTTGTTCGGCTAAATTTTGATTGACTCGTTCTAACTCTCTCTGCTTAATTGCATTCCTGACGGTGAGAACGGTTTTTTCGATTGACAGCGGTTTTTCGATAAAATCAAACGCTCCGAGTTTCGTCGCATTAACGGCAGTTTCGATATTGCCGTGTCCCGAAATCATCACGACCGCCGAATCATTTCCCTGCTCGCGCAATCGCTTCAAAGTTTCCAAACCGTCAATCTTCGGCAGCCAAACATCGAGCAGAATGCACGCGAAACTATTTTCCTCGACGGATTTTAGACACGCTTCGCCCGATTCGACGGCTTCCACATCAAAACCCTCATCTTCCAAAACTCCGCGCAAGGTTTCACGGATTCCGCGCTCGTCGTCAACGACTAAAATTGAATTAAACATTTGTCGGTAATTCTACAATAAATTTCGCGCCCTTCGTCGAATTATTGACCGCTCGAATCTTCCCGCGATGCTCGGAAATAATTCTCTGCACAATCGCCAAACCTAGACCTGTGCCGCGTCCTTTGGTGGAAAAATACGGCTGGAAAAGTTTTTGAAAATCAGATAGCGAAATGCCGTTGCCATTGTCGGAGACTTCCGCGACGATTAAATCACGCGCCGCGTCGTGAAATGTTTTGACGAAAATTCGTTTGTCGGTCTGAGTTTTATCAAACGCTTCGGTCGCGTTTTCGATTAAATTGACAAACACGCGCCGCAGTTGTTCGTCGTCTATCATCGCGCTCGGCAGATTTTCAGCTAAATTTAATTCAATTTCCACATCGGAAAAACGGTCGTCGTAAAGCGTAACCGATTGTTTTATAATCTCGTTCAGTTTTCCGCTTTCGAGCCGCGCATTCGGCAGCCGTGCATAACGCGAAAATTCGTCAACCATTGATTTCAAGGAATTAACTTCGCGCAAAATCGTTTCTGTTCCGTCCTTAATAACCTTTGCGGTTTGGTCTTCAGTCTTTGGTTTTGGGTCTTCGATTTTCGGTTTGAAAACTTCCAGAAAACTTTGAACTTTCGATTTTGTATTTTGCGTTAGCGCAAAGCGTTTCGCTATTCGTTCCGCCGAAAGTTGAATCGGGGTCAACGGATTTTTTATCTCGTGCGCCATCCGGCGAGCGACTTCTTGCCACGCCGAAGCGCGTTGCGCGGCGATGAGTTCCGACAAATCTTCAATTACAAGGACGACTCCGCTCGCGTCCGTTTCAGAAGTTTTGGGCAAAGCCGTCGCCGTCAAAGCCACCGACAAACTCTCATTTGCCGGCGCGCTTTCGTCGGTGTGTTCGCGTTGCAAAACGGTTTGTTCACTCGCTTGCCCGATGCGTCGGGCGCGGTTTATCAGCCGTTCCAAAATTGTGCGGTTTTCTTCATTGACAATTTTTCCTAATTCAAATCTTGTAAAGTCTGCCGTTTCGAGTTTGAAAATTTCAATCGCCGCTTTGTTGATTGTCGTTACGCGGTTTTCGCCGTCAAAGGAAATCACACCTGTCGAAAGTGATTGCAAAATAGTTTCGATATACCTTCGGCGTTCGGAAAGCTCGGCGGAATTTTCTTCGAGCTTCGCAGACATTTGATTAAACGTCGAAACGAGCAGCGCAAGTTCGTCTTCGGCGAAAACGTCAACGCGGTGCTTTAGATCGCCGCGCGCGACTTTGTCCGCGCCTTCCGCCAGAGCTTTAATCGGCACGGTCAAACCGCGAGCGATATAAAACGCTGTCCAACTCGAGGCGAAAATTAGCAGAAACGTCAACATACCAAGCGTCAAAAGTCCGGTTTGCCGAATCGTAACGGCTGTTTGTTTGAGTTTTTCAAATTCGATTAAGGAATTTTCGACGATTTGGCTGACGTTTCCTTCGGGGCGCAAGTCAGGAACAATGACTAACATTTTGCCGTCGGGAAATCTGGCGACGGCGACATCGAAATTTTTTCCGTCGGCTAAAATTTTTTCAGTGAAATTGTTTGCGCGGACGAATTTGAGCGTGTTTTCGAGTTCGTTCTTTTGTTCGGCAGACAGATTTTTTTCGCTTTCGGCTAAAATTTTCCCATCTTTAGAAAGAACTTCGAGTCTGGTTAAGTTTCCCGCTTCGACCAGCGTTTGCAAATCTTGATTGCTGAAATTTTTCACGTCCAGAACCGTCGTCAACATCTGCGCGGTTTCGCTTAACTTAACGATTTGGTCTTCGATTGATTGGTTTTGAACTTGGCGGGCTTCGCGGATGACGTTTTCGGGAATATCCGTGAACCAACGGTCGAGCGCGCGATTCATAAACAGATAAGAGAAAAACGCCATCACAATAATTGGCAAAAGGCTGATGGCGAAGAAATATAAAAGAAGCCTGGTTTTAATTTTATAGCCTAAGGCAAACGCGCGTCTTTCGCGGCTTAATTTCACAAGGCTGCGAACGAATATAAATCCGAAAATAATAAATGCAAAAAAGTTGAGCGAAGAAAGGGCGTAAAGCAGAAGCGTGTCGCTGGTGGAATCTACGGCAATGTCTTTCCAGTAATTCGATGTTTGCAAAAGAACTAAAACGGTAAATAAAATTAAAACTAATCCGCCGAGAATCCAGGGCGGCACGCGCGGTTTATATTTTATCGGTTTTTCGTCAGCCATTCGGCGATTTTAGCATATTGTGCGGGCAGATTTCGTTCTTAATTTTTAAACGGTGTTCGGCGAAGCAAATCAATGTGCCGCGCAAGTTTAACCTGTTTCGTGAATCCGAAGCAGAAATTTCACTAACAAATAAAAAAAGCGTCGTTTCATTCGTTGGAACGACGCTCTTAAAATAATTTACCAGCCAGCCGATTAATTTTCGGCGTTTACTGCGCTGGCATCGGCGATTCCGCCGCTCGGTTTTCTTTTCGCGGCACGCCAGGTTGAAAATCCTTCTTTCGTCAAACTGAAAATCGTGCGGCGGTTTTGCAGCAGCAATTTTATCCACGCGCGTTTGTTCATCTGCGGAAAATAAATTCCGCGAAAGAAAAATCTCGCAACCAGATGTCCGATGCGATAACCAATCGGCGCATCGCTGATCGCAGCGAGTGCTTCGGCGTTGCGTTCGGGGCTGTAACTTAATTGCCACGCGTGGAGCGTTTCCTGCCGCGCTTGCTCAATCGTCATTTTCAGAGGCGTGTGCGCCATGACGAACGGCGCGAACTCCAGCCAATGTTTCGGTCGGGTCATTCGTCCGGCTTTTTCCAGTCTCGTGTAAAGCGGCGTTGCCGGAAACGGCGTAAGCTGTCCGAAAACCGGCAAGCCCGGCTGCCAACTGTTGACTTGCTCCAAAGTTCTGTCCGCCACACCGGGCGTGTCGTTGTCCATCCCGAAAATAAACGACGTAATCGCGTAGATATTTCGTTTTGCCAATCTGTCCAACACGGCTTGATAATCGCCGGGGCGCGAAAAGTTTTTATTGACATCCGCCATATTCGCTGGGTCAATTGATTCCATTCCGATGAAAACCCATTTGCCGCCCGCGTCCGCAATCAAATCGACCATTTCCTCATCGTTGAGTAAATTTGCGCTGATTTGCGCGACCCACGGAAGCTGCGCTCCGGCGGCGATAATATCCCGAAGCAAAGTTTTCAAGCGTTTTTTGTTAATGGCAAGGTTGTCGTCAATAAAGAAAACGGCGATTTGCCCTTTTTCCTTTCTGGCTCTGGCTTTCAATCTCAGCAATTCTTCGACCACCGATTCGTTCGTGCGAAAGCGAATCGAATCGCCGAAAAATCCCGTTACCGTGCAGAATTCGCAGCCGTATGGACAACCGCGCCCGGTTTCAATCGGCACGACGAAAAATTTTCCCCAACCGTCGCCGAGTTTCGACATAAATCCGCGCATAAACGACGGCACGAGGCTGAATTGGTCTAAATCCAAAGTTTCCCAAGGAATATGCGGATAAGGCTGCAGAGAAGGTTTTTTGTCGTTGCCTTTCGCGTCTGTTTCCGGTTGATAAATTTCTTTGAGTTCGCCACGCGCCGCATCATTGACTAATAAAGCCCAAGTTTCGTCGGCTTCGCCAAGCGCAACCGCATCAGCGTGTCGTCGTCCGCCGTCTTTGCCGAGTGCTTCATCGGGACATTCGGTAACGTGCGGTCCGCCCATCACGACTTTGATTCCAGCATCTCGAAGCGCGTCGGCAAATTTATAAGCGCGGGCGACCATTCTGGTCATCGCGCCGATGCCGACAAGTTCGACGTTTTCTTTTCTGCAAAATTCGACGAGTTCTGCTTCAGACATTGATTTTGCATTGCCGTCAATCAACACGACTTCGTGTTCTTTCGGTGTCAGTGATTGAAGCAGAAACATCCAAAGATGCGGCATAAAGTTCCGCGTAACGCCGTTATCTGGATTATAAAGTAAGATTTTCATTTGATTTTTTTAGGGAAAGTTTGGGAAATTTTAGCGAAATTTAAACGAATACGACCTCATTCAGAGTTTAAAGTTTAGTTTGTATTTAAGTGAAAGACAATCCAAATTTTGCACACCGAACACTTGAATTCTAAACAACCAAACTTACTTTTTTAAGATTAGATTTAATTGAAAAGCACTATGATAAACAACAGCCCGCTTGCTTTGTATCGGTTGAAAGGAGACATTCAACTTATATCTAACAATTTACGCTGTTAGGTGGATTTTTGCAACCCGAAATGTGAGACGATAAGTTTAGAGAGGCGTTAATATTTATTTCAAAATTCGCTTCCAATCGGCTGTGCATCTCGTGCGCCGCTCATCGAAACAAGATGCCACCAAGCGTTTTTCGTGGAGATGCCGCTCAACGCCCATTGCAGTTCGAGCGTGCCAGCCCAAAATCGGGCGCGGTCAATCGCCTCCGAAATTTCAGGATAAACTCGCGTCATTCGCTTCAAAAAACTTTCGCCGTAATTGTAAATAACGCAGGCGAAATCCGCCGCCGCATCGCCCGCGCCAGCCGTGCCAAAATCAATTATGCCGACGACTTTTCGTTTCGTTTCGTCATACAAAATATGATACGGCACAAAATCACCATTCATCAGGCGCGGTTCGTGATTCATAAATTCAACGTCGCGCACAATCGGCTCAAAATGCTCGTCGGTCATTTCCCGAACGTGCGGCATCACGAGCGGAAACAATTCCTTTTGCGCGTTTTCATAAAGTTTCAACCAAACTTCGCGGCTGCGATTCGTATCCGAATTGCCGATTCCGTGACGCTTCACTTCTTCCATCGGAACATTGTGCATTTGCTTGAGAAAAACGCCGAGTTGTTCGGCGATTTTCGTCTTCTCTTTCTCATTCGATTTCAAAACGTCGTGACGGCAAAGGGGTTTGCCTTTGATAAAACGATGCACCGACAAATCTTCCGCCGCCAGTTCAAATTGCGGCAAAGGTATTTCAACCAGATTTCGCAAAAGTTCGATGACTTTGATTTCATTCGCCAACAATTCTCGCGCCCACGTTTCATTTTTTGGAAAACGAAAAACCAAATCATCGTTGACAATTAAAACGTCGTTCGTCAAACCGTCCGAATTATTACGAATTGTTTTGATTTCAAGATTCGGAAACGCTTCTCGAATGCGCTTTAAATATTTTTCGTTGATTGGATTCATACTTTTTCCAAAACGACTTTCACGCCGTTCCGTGGACGAAGCGTAACCGACGTTTCTGCTTCGACCTCGTGCTTTTCGTCGAGCGACACGCAAAATTTTTGCAAAACCATTGCGATTATTATTTGTGCTTCCATCTGAGCGAAATGATTGCCAATGCACTGCCGCGCTCCGCCGCCAAACGGAAAATAGGCAAATTTCGGACGATTGATTGAATTTTCAGCCGAAAATCTTTCCGGCGAAAATTCTTCCGGCGCGTCCCAAAATTCCGCGTGGCGATGCGTGATAAATGGAAACAGCAAAACTTCGGATTTCGGCGGAACGTAAAATCCGCCTATTTCGTCCCGCTTGATTGCCACGCGCGAAAATGCCCAAATCGGCGGATAAAGTCGCATCGCTTCTTGAAACACCATCCGCGTATATTCAAGACCAGACAAATCCGCAAAAGTCGGCGCACGTTTGCCCAAAACCGATTCAATTTCCTTTCGCAGTTTCGTTTCCACCGACGGATTTCTCCCCAACAGATACCACGTCCAGCCAAGCGCCTGCGTCGTCGTTTCATAACCCGCGCCGATGAGCGTCATCACTTCATCGCAACTGCCGGTCATTCATCGTCGCGCCGGTTTCAGCGTCTTGCGCCATCATCAGCATCGCCAGCAAATCGTCAAATTTTTCGGGCGATTTTCGTCTCTCCGCAATCAATTGATAAATGATTTGGTCGACCGATTGAATCGCCCGCCGAAAACGCAAATTAAGCGGAGTCGGTAGGGCGTCAGGAATTTTAACCAGCGCCATAAGTCGGCGCACGGTAAATTTGCGGACGACTTCAAACGCATCGCCGAACACATTAGTCGCCAAACCCAAATCGGTGTTGAGCAGAGCCTTGCCGACAATGCCGAGCGTCAACCGCATCATTTCCGGCATAACGTCAAAAGCCGTTTTTGCTTCCGCAAAATTTTCCCAACTTTCAAGCATTTCCGTCGTCGAAGCGGTCATCGTTTCGGCGAATGTCTGGATGCGCTGCTGGTGAAAAACCGGTTGCGCCAAACGGCGTTGCCTGAGCCAATGCTCGCCTTCGCTGACAAACAAACCGTTGCCCGTCGAACTTTTGAGAATTTGATAGTTTTTGCTTTTCGGATAATTGCGGCTGTTCGTCTGCAAAACGTATTCGACATCGCGCGGATTCGTCAAAATATACGCCGTCCATAATCCGCGCAAACAAACGACATCGCCAAATTGTTCGGTTAAATTTGAAAATGTCGCCAGCGTGTGTTTTTTGAAACTCGGCACAAGGCGAAAAAAATCCAGTCCGCGCAAACCGGGCGCGAAAATTAAATTTTCTGGTTTTGAAGGCAATACCGTTTTACTCATATTCAATACCGTATTCAACTTTTTTCTTACTGATAATTTCGCAATAATGTCGCTTGATATGAAAGATATGACAAATTCGGAAAATTGTAAATTTTTTGGTTACGGTGAAAAAAATGTTGGCTTAACAATAAAAGTTTGATTACTAAGTAGTCGTTCACAATTATGATTACCTATATCAATTCGAGCTTCTAGTCATAAACAACATAAGTCTGGTTGCTCGAACATTTAACTAATCACAAGATAGTTAAGTCTAATTGTGAACCACTACTTAAATACATTTCCATATAACCATCGTTTGAGTATTAGCTATTCAAAATAAGAAAATTTATCACTATTGAATGTATTTCATACACAATTCATACAAATTTCAAAAGCTGAATAAGTAATTTCGGTAATATATAGCTGTGCTTCTTATTTTGCGGCTTGGCATAAAAATTGCTTTTAAGTTCGTTACTGAGAATGATGTGTACTAATTTCGTTCTCTCAAGTTTCTTTCATTTCATTTTCAATAGCAGATATAGGGTATATAAGCTACTTTCTTTATGAAAATAGCTTTTTTTATTGACTGTTTTTTCATTTGATTCAGAAATTTGAGACCTTTATTTAGCTTTTGGATGGAAATTGGATGTTTTCGTAGAATATCAATTTAATACAAACATTTTTGATTAATAAGAATTTAAGCTTGACAGACAGCTCCACGACAATTATTGAATAACCCTTGCTGAAAAGTAACGGCTTTTCAAATGTAAATTATCGGACTTGCAAAATTTCCTGCAAACAAGTCGTATAACAATTTAATTTTCGCCCGGCTTTCATCTTCCAAGTTTTTTCCGCTTTCGAAAAACCGAAGCTGACAATTTCTTTGCGGAATTTCCTTGATAATTTATCAATCGCCTGACATAGACGCTTTTGTTTTCGTATCACAGTTCGTTATAAAACCGAACGGTCTACGCCGTTTCCGGTTGCAACCCGCCGACATATCCTCATAAAGCGTGTAGTTTGACGAAAAAACTGCTACCCGTTCACGCTTGATTAAATCTTCGATTTGAAAAAACGGAACCCCCATCGTGATGCCCAAACGCTTGGCTTCTTCGCTTCGGGCAACTACGCAGCCATCATTGTTCGACAGTACGACAACCGGACGCGCTCTTAATTCCGGCGCGAAAACGCGCTTGCACGAAACATAGAAATTGTTGCAATCAAGTAAAGCAACGGGCATTTTATTATCCAATATAAGTTATCTTATAGAACGGTGTTCAACCATCAAACATAAATCCTGTACAACCTTGATACCATTTTCAGCTAACTGTCGGGCGACTTCATCGTGGCGAATGCCCGATTGCAGCCAAACGGCTTTCGGCTTTTTCGCCAGAATATCTTCCAGATGTTTCGGAACATCCGGTGAGCGTCGGAAAACATTCACGAGGTCAATCTCGCCGGGAACGTCAACTAAATTCCGATAAACCTTTTTGCCTAAAATCTCCGTCGCTTCCGGGTAATAAACGGGAACAGGAACGATTTCAAATCCTGCGCTGCTCATATATTGCGGAACATAAAACGCGGGCTGAAACGATTGCGCTTCGGTTTTAATGCCGAGAACCGCGATGCGTTTCGTGTCTGCCAATAGCTGTTTGATTTCTGCGTCGCTGTTAAGAATGTTTTTTTGCCAATCCATAAATTTTAATTAGTGAACAACTAGAAGTGAAATGTGAATAACTAAAAATGTTAATGATTGAGTATATTTGTTCGCTATTCACTATTCCCTTGTATACCAAAACGCCCACGCAATCAACACCAATTGTAACGGCAGACGCAGATATAATGCTGACGAACTGAACTCGGGAAAAAGTTCTGCGTTCAACGCCATATACAAATTTGCGGGAAAAACCGCTATGAGCAAAACAATCAAACTCCACGCCGCTAATTTCGTAAATTTCCCTATCAAAAGCAATGCACCCAAAGCAATCTCAAAAACTCCGCTTAAATAAATCAAAAAAAGCGGCGCGGGCAAAACAGGCGGCATCATTTTTAGATAAAATGTCGGATTGAAAAAGTGGTTCATTCCCGCCAAAACGAAAGCGGTTGCCAAAAGCCATTTGAGAATTATTTTGACGCGTCGCATTGGAGATTATTTTATTCCGAATTTTTGGTATAATTTAACAATATCTTATCAATAATATCACTTATGAATTTTGAATTAACCGAAGAACAACAGCAAATAAAATCGAGCGTCCGCGAATTTGCCGAAAGCGAAATTTTGCCGAACGTGATGGAATGGGACGAAACGCAGCATTTTCCCGTCGAACTGCGCCCGAAACTTGCCGAACTCGGATTGCTCGGCGTGATTTTCCCGGAAGAATACGGCGGCGCAGGATTGGGTTACGTCGAATACGCGACGATTATCGAAGAAATCGCGCGGGTTGACGGCTCGGTCGGCTTGTCGGTCGCCGCGCATAATTCGCTTTGCTCAAATCATATTTATCAATTCGGAAGTGAAGAACAAAAACAAAAATACCTCGTGCCATTAGCGCAGGGCGAATCGTTCGGCGCGTGGGGCTTAACCGAAGCCGGCGCGGGTTCCGACAGCGCGGGAACGCGGACAAACGCGATTCGCTCGAACGGCGGCTGGCTTGTGAACGGCTCGAAAAATTTCATCACGCACGCGATTATTTGTAACACGCTCGTCGCTGTCGCCGTTACTGACCGCGAAAAAGGTAACCGCGGAATCTCGGCGTTCGTCTTTGACAAATCAATGGAAGGCTTCCGCTCAGACAAAAAAGAAAACAAGCTCGGAATGCGGGCTTCGGAAACCGCGTCGGTCGTGTTTGAAGATTGCTATGTGCCGGAAGAAAATCTTTTGGGCAACGAAGGCGAAGGCTTTCTTCAGTGTATGCAAATCCTCGACGGTGGCAGAATTTCAATCGCGGCGTTGTCGGTTGGCATCGCACAAGGAGCGTTTGAAGCGGCGGTCAGATATTCAAAAGAGCGTCAACAATTCGGGCAGCCGATTTCAGAATTTCAAGCGATTCAATTCAAATTAGCTGATATGGCGACGCAGATTGAAGCGGCTCGGCTGCTGACGATGCAGGCGGCTTTGATGAAAGACGCGGGTAAAAAATTAACCAAACAATCGGCGATGGCGAAACTTTACGCGTCGGAAGTCGCCGTTCGAGTCGCGGAAGAATCAATCCAGATTCACGGTGGTTACGGTTACACAAAAGATTACCCGGCGGAAAAATATTGGCGCGACGCGAAACTCTGCACCATCGGCGAAGGCACAAGCGAAATTCAAAGAATAGTAATTGCGAAACAATTATTGAAGGCGTAGGCATTTAGGAATTCAAAATTCAGCATTTAAGATTGAAGATCGGTAACGGCAAGCATTAAGGTTAAATTAAAAATTTTGCCATCATCACTTTCTATATATGTAGGAACAAAAATAGACATTGCTGGTCGTTAGAATATTGCTTTCTTTACTACAAGCCAATAATGTCAAGGTTGAGACTGTTTACTTACAAATTCACCTAAATGTAAATCACTAGGATATTTGAATATTGGTTCGATTTTAAAATCCAGTGTAGGGCGATTTGTTCCTGTGAGTTCTAAATATCCTCCTTCTTTGTCTCCATGAATTCCAATACCGCGACCATTAGAATCATAAATTTTAGCTTGTAGCTGGACTCGATTTTCGATTAAACGCACTTGAAAAATTATATCTCCAGCATTGTCTTTTACCTCAAGGGCATTTTGCGAATAATTTCTGTCCCACAAATCATTATGTTTTATTTTCCATTCATTTTCGATTAATTCAGCCACTAATTTCCCACTTTTATTCTTGATAGCTATGGATACTTTGATGCCTTTAGTATCTGTTGATAATTTCAGCGCATTATCATTTGCGAACTTTATCACTTCACCTGCTTGGGCAAAAGCCAAAATTGTACCTGAAGAACCAAATTCTAATAGCGACTCTGAAGAAGAATTTAATTGAGGAGGGAATATGATATTTTGCTCAGGTTTTAATACGCCTGTGCTAGCCTCTCTAGCAACTTTCTCTTTTTCTTTTGCTTCGGTAATAGCTTCCTTTTCTTTTTGAACCTGTTGACCAAAATAGTTATATCCAGCACCGCAAAGGAGGGCAATGAGTCCTGTAAAAAGACCAAACCATAGGCATATTGATTGAAGTGTTTCAGAACTCATCGTTTTTCTCTTAATTTTATTTAACTAGAGCGGTTGCGGAATCAATATACGGGACAGTGGCAACTTTCAAACCAGCCTTGCGCGTCTTTTTCCGTCACCAGGAGCAACGCTTCTTTGAGTGCTTTCTCCAACGCTTCACGAGTTCGCGCTTTCGCGGCTCTTAAATGTGTTTTGATCTTCGACCAGCATTTTTCTATCGGATTCAAATCCGGCGAATACGGCGGCAGGTAAATTACCTTTGCCCCGCGCCTCTCAATCGTTTCAAGAATGCCTTTGACTTTATGCGCTCCGAGATTGTCCATTATCACGACATCGCCTTCGGAAAGCGTCGGAGCCAAAACCTGTTTAACGTATTCAAGAAAAACCGCCCCGTCCACCGCTCCACCGACCGTCATCGGAGCAGTCAGTCCATCGGCGGACAAGCACGCCAGCATTGTGATATTTTCACCGTAATTTTGCGGCACACTGTCATACACGCGCTCACCTCGCGCCGCTCGTCCGTAAGCCCTTGTCATCGCTATATTGCTGCCTGCTTCGTCCAAAAACTTCAGCCGTCCAACGATTGCCGTCAACTCCGACCAATACTCGGCTCGTCTGGCTTGCACTCTTTCCAGGTCGCGCTCGGCGGCGTAGATCATCTTTTTTTTCGCGGCAGATGCAGACGACGCAGTTCTTCGCTCAAAGTCGAAACCGATACCGGCGGCTGATTCTTCTCGACCGCTACTTTGGCACTTAACTCTGCCAATGTAATATCGGGCTGGGCGGCAACTTCCGCGCGAATCAAATCTTCATCATTTACCAACAATCGCCTTCTCCCGCCAGCGTGCGGCAACGCCTCATAACTGCCCATCATCCGAAAACGATGCCACAGTTTCTCCAGCGTGGAAAGCGAAACCGCGAACCTTTCCGCAATTTCCGGCTGCGCTTCTTCGTTTTCCTGAATCGCCTCAACAATCCGTCGTCGCAAATCGTTTGAAATTGGTCGCATCTTTCAAATATCTGATATTTATGCCGTATATGCAACCCGCAATCGCTCTAGGCTATTTATAAAAGTTATTACAATACTTATTGTGTATAACGTAACATAAAAGGTCTTTAAAGATAAGTAATTTTATAGCTAATCCTGAATCTTAAACCTTGAATCTTGAACCTTAAATTTTGAGTCTTCACTTTGCCTAATAAACCACAAAACGCCCGCGCTTGCCGATAAAATTCCCGAAATCACCGTTAGCATTTGCGGGGAAATATAATACACCGCTTCGCTAGCAAAAAAGCTCGAAAGTCCGAAAATCGTCATCTCCGCACCTCTGTCCAAAGTTGAAATGCGCCCGCGAATGTAATCGGGCAAACTTCTCTGAAACATCGTTTCCTGAACGGCGTATTCCACGCCGACAATCGCCCGCGAAACGAATATGAAAATCATAAAAAGCCACAAGCTCGGCATATAACCGGCGATTGCAAATAAAATCCCGTGAACAATCAGCGTCCAGCCGATAAACGAATTGTGGCTCGCGCGCCGGTCGAGAACGGTGGAAGTGCGGTAAGCAATCATCATTCCGAGAAAAAGTCCGAAGCCGCTCGCCGTCCAAAGCAGCCCGACTGCCAAATCGGGATTCCAATTCTCTTTCGCGGCAAAGAAAACGCCGCCTATTCGCTCGAATACAACATTAATTGCTCCGCCGCCGGTCGCCCAAATAATGTTCATTATCAAAATCGTCAACGCAAAATGATTCTCGACCGTGTATTTGAAACCTTCTTTTAATTCAGTCAAGAAAGACGCTCTTTGCGTTTCTCCTGATTCGTAATTCGTAATTCGTAATTCGTAATTGTCTTTTTCCCTTGTCGCTTCTTCGGGAATCAGCCAAACCGAAAAAGCCGAGACTGCAAACGAAACCGCGTTAATGATAAACGCCGCTTTATAACCGAAAAACGCAGCCGCAAAACCGCCGAGTGCCGAGCCGAGTGCCATCAGCAAAAAGCGCGACGAAAACATCAAAGCCGTTCCCGCAAGGAGTCCTTCTTTGCCGGTCAGATTCGGTGTCGTAGCGTTTTTCGCGCCTTCAAAAAACGCGCCGAATATCGAAAGCAAAACGGTTGCAAAATAGGCAATCCAAAGATTTTCCGCGGTGGTCACAAGAAGAAACATCAGCGCGAAAACGACTCGCACCAAATCCGACCAAATCATCACTTGCCGCCGCGAAAAGCGGTCAACGAAAGTTCCGGCAATCGGCGAAAAAACGGCGAACGGCAAAAGCCGGCAAGCGAATAAAATGCCCGCCGCCATCGGCGAAGCGTCCGAAACAACGCGCACTAGTCCCAAGCCCGCGATAAAGTTAAACCAATTGCCGAGTTCCGAAACTATCTGTCCCCAAAGCAGATTACGGAAATTTCGGTTGCCGCGTAATAATTGCAAGTAAGTTAAATTCATAAAAACGGATAATGGATAATGGATAATGGATAATTACATGAAGTAGAAAACAGAAGAATCAGGAATTGTTTTTATTTTCAGTTTTCCATTATCCATTTTCCATTAAAAAAGCCGTCAGGCTAAAATCCCGACGGCTTTTTCCTTTCGATATAAAATAAATTTTCAAGTTCCCGTAAAATTCGGTTGACGTTTTTCAAAAAATGCCTGCACGCCTTCTTTAAAATCATTTGATTTGCCCGATTCGATTTGTAATCTTTGTTCGAGAGCGAGCTGCTGCGGCAAATCGTTTGAAAATGTTGCGTTAAGCATTTGTTTGATTCTGCCGATTGCGGCGGTCGGCGCAAGCGCGAGTTTTTTCGCCGTCTGCAAAGTTTCTTCCATCAAATTTTCGGCTGAAACGATGCGGTTTATCATACCGATTCGCTCGGCGCGTGTGGCGTCAATCGTGCCGCCGGTCATAAAAAGTTCCGCCGCGAGTTTTTCGCCGACGGCTCTCGGCAAAAAGAAACTTCCGCCGCAATCAGGCGATAAACCGATACGCACAAACGCCTCGTTAAAACTCGCATTCTCCGACGCGAAAACAATATCGCAAGCAAGCGCGAGGTTCGTTCCCGCGCCCGCGCAAACCCCTTGCACGGCGGCGACAAACGGAATCGGCACGTCCCGAATCAGCAAAATTAAATCGTGCAAAGCCTTGAGCGGTTCTTCCAAGGACGCTTCTGTTCTGTCTTCTTTTTTTCCGTTTTCCTGCATCTCACGCAAATCACCGCCCGAACAAAACGCGCGACCTTCGCCCGTTAAAACTACGGCTCGCACCTTATCTTCAATCGCTTTCTCGACAGCCGAGCGCAAATCCTTGCTCAGTTGAAGCGAAAGCGCATTTAAGGCGGCGGGACGATTCATCGTAATAATCGCCACCGATTCGTTTAATTCATATTTGACGGTTTCAAAAGACATAGGATTCAATATTCAAAATTCAGGATTCAAGATTTCAGGTTCAAGATTTCAGGTTCAAGATTGAAATTCTGAATCCTGAATCCTGAATTAAATTAAGCGAATCTAACGCGAGACTTATTCGCCTGATAACATTCCTTGCACAAAACCGGGCGTCCGACTTTTGGTTGAAACGGCACGGTGTCGTGTTTGCCGCAATGGTCGCAGACGATTTCAAAACGTGTCGGCGCGTTCTCGCCGGTCGCTGCTTTTTTCGAGCGACATTTCATACATCTCTGTGGCGGCATCATATTTCGTTCGTAGAAAATTTCCTGCTCTTTTTCCGTAAATGCAAACACTTCCTTGCACTGCACACAAGTCATTTCAACATCCGGCATCGCTTTTCCTCCTTTTCCTCTTTGCCGAAAAGTGTAACATAAAAGAATATCAACTTATATCAAATCTAACTTTTTAATTTCAACTCTCGTTGGTTTTTTCTCCAACAACGAGCGTCGCTTTGACCGTTACGCGAAAGCTGAGTTCTTGGCATTCGTCGTCAATGATTTTAGCGAGATTTTTGACGACTTTATTTCTCTCCGTCTGATTTAAAAAATCGAGCCAGACGGGAAACAAAAAATCGGCGAAGAGCGGCGCATTTATAAATTCTTCGCCTGTCGAATATTCAAAAAACTCGCTTTTCGTAATTGCTTCAACATTAATTAAATTCAAATTTTCGGCAATCTCTTCAACTTTTGAACTCGTCGGAATTTCAGTTAGCAAGCGTTCGACTTCCGCGCCGTGTTCCAGCAAATCTAAGTTCAAAAAGGTTTCCCAAAGGAACGAAAAGATGTCGCCGAAACTTCCCGCCGTCGGCAAACAAAACACGACTTGTCTTTCCGACGATTCGACGATTCGCGTCAAAAAATCTTTCAAATCAGTGGGCTTGACTAAACTTGCGTCAGCCAAAACCGCATCAAATTTTCCTTTTGGAAAATCGGTTGAAAATTGAACATCGGCTTTTACCGCATCGGCTTTGGCTTGCGCGAGTTTCAAAAGTTCTTTTGTTTCGGACTGGGCGAAAAGCTCGACCTTCTCCTTTAATTTCTTACGCAAAGCGAGCGCGTGGCTGCCCGTTCCCGCGTTGACGTAGAGAACTTTTTCTTCTTTGGTAAATTTAAAATTGTCGTCGAAGAGATTTGTAAAACGCTCGGTCCAATCAGTTTCAATATAAAGGTCGCGCAAAAAGGCGAGTTCTTTTTGTGTTTTGCTCATTATAAATAATTTAGCGCAAAACAGCGGCGCGGCAAAGTTTGACAGATTACAGACGGCGACTCAGAACGTCCGGTTCGCAGAAACTTTTAAAAACCTTTTTGTTTGAGCCAGTCATTTGCTGCGTCTTTCGGCGCACGTTTATCCGCGTCAACCGCATAATTCAAACGGCGCATTTCTTCGGTTGAAATCGCGTTATTTAATCGTTCAAAAGTTTCACTTAACAATTCAAATTTATTTTGTCTGGCGATGAAAACGGCTTGATACGGCGGAAAATATCGTTTATCGTCGGCGAGTTGAAATAAATCGAGCGCGGAAATCAAACCGTCGGTTGAATTACCGGCAATCAAATCAACTTGACTTGCAGCCAAGGCACGATACGTCAGCGACAAATCCATTTCGCGGGGCTGTTTGATGAAATTAAAATTATACGCTTTTGAAAATCCCGCGTAACCATCAGCCCGCGACATAAAATCCTGTCCGAATCCGGCTTGCCAATTAGCGGAAAGCGGCACGGCTTCGGAAATTGTTTTTAGATTGTTTTTTCGGGCTACGTCGCCGCGAATTAAAATCGCAAAATCGTTTGAGAAACCAAGCGGCGGACTAACGGTTAAATCAAACTTTTTGGCATATTGGCTTTTCGTTTGCTGATAAACCGCGTCGGTATCAGTTATCGGCGGACGTTTCAGAATCGCTGTATAAGCTGTTCCCGTATATTCCGGATAAACATCAATTTGATTGGAAAGAAGAGCGTCGTGCGCGAGATTCCCGCCGAGTTCAAATTGTCTTTCGACTTGGACATTTTTCTTCTCCAACATCTGCGCCAAAATCTCCGCTAGAATTAACGATTCGGTAAAATCCTTCGAGCCGACACGAATTTTATCTGCGGAATTTGCTGCCGAATTGTTTGAGTTCTGCCAAAAACTTAAGCCGAACAAAATTAAAATCAAAGCGGTTGCGCTGATTAAAACGAATTTGCGTCTTTGCCGCGAAAATTTATTTTTGATGTTCGGGAGCGAATAAATTTTCTCGATTTGTCCGAGCGCGAAATCTGCGACAAGAGCCAGAATCGCCGAAGATAACGCGCCGGCGAGCAGAAGATTATTATCGTTCTGCCGAAGTCCTCGAAAAATATAAGTTCCCAGACCGCCCGCGCCGACCGCCGCCGCAATCGTCGCCACGCCGACGGCGATGACGACCGCCACGCGGATTCCCGTCAACATCACCGGCAAAGCGAGCGGCAATTCGACCATTTTCAAAATCTGCCAATCAGTCATTCCCATCGCCGTCGCCGCTTCTTTTACCTTTTTATCAACGCCGGAAATTCCCGTAACGGTATTGCGAATAACAGGCAAAAACGAATAAAGCGTCAACGCGATAATCGCTGTTTTCGCGCCGATTCCGCCGACGAACGGAATTGGAATCAACAAGCCGAACAGCGCGAGCGACGGAACGGTTTGCAAGATATTGGCGACACCTAAAATCGGTGTTTGCAGAGATTTTCGGCGCGTAAGTAAAATGCCGAGCGGAACGCCAATCAAAACGGCGAACGCGGTCGAAACGAAAATGAGAAAAATATGTTCGCGCGTCAAGGCAAGCAATTCCGACCAATTTTGTTGGAGAAATTCAAAAAAGTTCATATCTTCTGACAGTTTCCAAATATGCTCGTGCCAACGGCAATTCAGATTTAACGAAATTCTCAGGCGTATCATTCAAAACGATTCTGCCTTTATCCATTAGCGCGATGCGCGTTCCCAAAACAAATGCTTCGTGCAAATCGTGTGTTACAAAAACCGCAGTTTTGTTCAGTTCTCTCACCAATTTAGCAAACTCTTTCTGCAAATTCGTCCGCGTTAGCGCGTCGAGCGCGCCGAACGGTTCATCAAGAAGAAGCAAATCGGGATTTGCCGCGAGCGCACGCGCCACGCCGACGCGCTGCCGCTGACCGCCGGAAAGTTCGTGGGGAAAACGGGCGGCGAATTTCTGCGGATTTAACCCGACGAGTTCAAGCATTTCCGTTGTTCGTGTCTGTCTTTTCTCCGCTTCCCAATTCTCTAAATTCGGCACGAGCGCAACATTTTCTGCAATCGTAAAATGTGGAAAAAGCCCGGCTTCCTGCAAAACGTAACCGATTCTTCGCCGCAAATTTATTAGATTCCAATCCGTTGTTGATTTTCCCTCAACCAAAACTTCGCCCGAACTCGGCTCAATTAAACGATTGATAAGTTTAAGCGTCGTGGTTTTGCCGCAGCCCGATTCGCCCAATAGAATTAAAATTTCGCCTTCGTTTATCTGTAAATTCAAATCGTCGAGAATTTTCACCGCGCCGATTTGAAAATTGACGCGGTGGAATTCGACGATCGTTTCTGAGGTTTCCGTCATTTTTTAAAGTCCAAGCGCAAAAATGATACGATTATTTTATATTCGACAATCGCTTTTGTATTCGAGAAATATTATTCGCCTTCATACATAATTTTTAACATTAATTTCTATGTCAAAGCTAATTGCCGCACCGCTTTCACCCCAAAACGCCTTTCGCCGTGTTGACGAATCAGCCGACGAGAGTTTTTATAATTTCCCGCGCTTCGTCACGCACATTGACGAGCGGGCAATCGAAATCGTTACCGAACTTTATCGCGAATTTTTTCTGCTGAACGGTGCGATTCTCGATTTGATGAGCAGTTGGATTAGCCACCTGCCGAACGAAGTGGCTTACGGGCGAGTCGCCGGGCTTGGAATGAACGCTGAAGAACTGGCGGCAAATCCGCGTTTAACCGAAATGATTATGCAAAATTTGAACGCCGAACCAAATTTGCCGTTTGCCGCAGGTGAATTCGTCGGCGCGGCGATTTGCGTTTCCGTGCAGTATTTAATCGAACCCGTGACGGTTTTCGGCGAGATAGCCCGCGTATTAAAAACGGACGCGCCGCTCGTCGTAACTTTTTCCAATCGCTGTTTTCCGATGAAAGCCGTTTCTGCGTGGAACTGGCTCGGCGACGAAGGACATGTCGAACTGGTGAGCGAATATTTTGCCCAAACCGAAAGTTTCGGCGAAATCGAAGTGCGTCGCCATTTACCTCTCAACAGCGACCCGCTTTTCGGCGTAATCGCCCGCAAAAAGTAAATATGAACAAATTTAAACCGACCAAAGAAGATTTGCGCGACGCGGTGAATCGCACGACCGAAGATTTGATTGATTACAATTTGAAAATTTTATTCTGTGGCATCAATCCTGGGATGTGGTCTGGCGCGACGGGATTTCATTTTGCCAAACCGGGCAATCGCTTCTGGAAAGCGTTGTATCTCGGCGGATTTACAACGCGACTTCTGCATCCGTCGGAAGAACAGGAGCTACTCGAAAACGGCTACGGCATCACCTCGTTTTGCAAACGCACGACTACCCGCGCCGATGAATTATCAAATGAAGAAATCATAGAAGGCGGAAAGAATTTAGTTAAAAAAATTAAAAAATTCAAGCCGCAAAATCTCGCCGTTTTGGGAATCGGAGCATACCGTACGGCATTTCAGCAACCGAAGGCGAAACTCGGTTTGCAGAACGAGAAAATCGGCAGCGCAAACATCTGGTTGCTTCCCAATCCGAGCGGATTAAACGCGCACTATCAAATTAATGATTTAGCGAAACTTTTCGGCGAAGTTCGGCAATCGGCAGAAATTACGTGAATCAATTTTATTATAGGATAAGTAGTCGGACAAAAAATATTTGGCTGGGGAACGTCGGCATCTTGCCGGCAAACGCTGCTCGGCAGCGTAAAAATTCTTGGTAATCAAACTTGATTTGAACGCCACCAGCGTTCATTGCCGGCAGGATGCCGGCGCTCCCGTCTTTGCCGATAACAAATAAGCGAAAATTACTCATTCAACATTCAGCAAATTTGTTTTCAAACGGCGAAAATCTTTCGGCGTGTCTATGTCAATTGCTCCTTCTGAAAAGTTAATCGCGACCGTTTCGGCGGAAAAACGCTTGATTAATTCCTTTGCTCCGCCGCTGTTTTTCAAAGCCCTCAAATCAGAGAAAAGCCGACGGCTGAAAAGAGCGGGAACACCCAAAGTTTCCGCATAACGCGACGCGACAATCAACGCTTGGGTTTCATTAAAATTTTGAACTAAACCATTAATGACATCGCTAGTTACAAACGGCTGGTCGCAAACCGTGATAACTGCACCGGCGACTTCTTCGTCAATCTCAAGAAGTTTTTCCATCCCGACGCTAATTGATGTTCCCATTCCTTTTTTCCAATCGTCGTTTTGAATTGTGTGAACGGCAAATTCATCAACGTGACGGCTGAGATTTCGAGCGTCTGCGCCGAAAACCGCCACGATTGGCTGACAGACGCTTTCAAGCGATTCGCGCACAATGCGCCGCAAAAATGTTTCTCCGTTAAACGACAAAAGCTGTTTCGACGCGCCGTATCGAAGGGACGCGCCGGCGGCTAAAATTATCAAACCGACGTTTTGTTTCAATTTCATAAACCGAACTTTAAAATGTTGATGACAACCTCAAACTAGAATGTTATGTTTTATTATAAACCAAACTTTTGGCAGCAACATTCCTATAAAAATTTATTGTTTCGACAGCGAAATTAATTTAACAAGAGGAGAATTTTTTCAATGGAAGACGAATCAAAGGAACTTAAATTAACCGACGACGAACAGGAACTGCTCACTGAATTGCTTAACGATTCGGCGAAACTTTCCGAAACGGGCAAATCGCGCCGCCAATTTCTGCGAAACGTCTCGGCGGCAAGCGCGGCGATTTTGGCGACGCAAATGTTAGCCGAGCAAAAAATTGTGGCTTACACGCCGATTGAAAATGTGAGCGGCGCAAGCTCCGCGATTGAAAACGGTGTCAAAGTCGTGATGAAAGTCAACGGCGCGGAGAAATCGCTGAATGTTGATTCGCGGATGACTTTGCTCGACGCTCTGCGCGAAAGATTGGAGTTGACCGGCTCGAAAAAAGGCTGTGACCACGGACAATGCGGCGCGTGTACGGTGATTATTGAAGGTCGGCGAGTTTTATCGTGTTTGACTTTAGCGGCAACCTGCGAAGGCAAAGAGGTAACGACGATTGAAGGTTTGGCAAAAGGCGACGCGCTTCACCCGATGCAAGCCGCCTTCGTCAAACACGACGGCTTTCAATGCGGCTACTGCACGCCGGGACAGATTTGTTCGGCGGTTGCGCTGCTCTCGGAAGCGAAAAACGGCGAAGCGAGTTATGTCACGGCGGACGTTCGCGCGAAGGCGCGGGCGATTCAATTGTCCGACGATGAAATCCGCGAACGAATGTCGGGAAATATCTGTCGCTGCGGCGCGTATCCAAATATTGTCGCAGCGATTAAGGAAGTTCACACTGGAAAAGATGTCGCGCAGACGTGGCAATTTGCCGGAGAAACGGGCGTAGCGATTTTTGAAAACGCGGAAATGAACAAGGAGGGAGCGTAAAAAATGAGACCTTTTAAATTTACGAAAGTAAACGACGCGGCAAACGCCGTGCAGACCGTTGCGGCAAATGCAAATTCCAAATTTCTGGCTGGCGGCACAAATATTCTCGATTTAATGAAGGAAGATGTGATGCGTCCCGACGAACTCGTTGATGTTACGCGGCTGAATTTAACGCAAATCAAAACCGTTTCCGGCGGCGTGAACAAAGGTGGCGTTTCCATCGGCGGACTCGGCAAAAACACCGACGCGGCAAATCATCCGCTGATTCGTCAAAATTTTCCGCTTCTGACACAGGCAATTCTGGCAGGCGCATCAGCCCAGATTCGCAATATGGCGACCAACGGCGGCAACTTAAATCAGCGAACGCGCTGTTCTTATTTTTACGACGTGGCGATGCCGTGCAACAAGCGCGAACCGGGAACAGGCTGCGGCGCACTCGAAGGAATTAATCGGATGCACGCGGTTTTCGGCTGGTCGAATGATTGCGTGGCGGTTCATCCTTCGGATATGTGCGTTGCTCTGGTTGCGCTCGATGCAGTGGTCAAAGTTCAAGGAACTGACGGTGCGGAGCGAAGCATTCCGTTCATTGATTATCACCGCTTGCCGGGCAACACGCCGCAGAAAGACAACAATCTCAATCAAGGCGAACTGATCACGGCAATCGAAATTCCGAAAAACAATTTTTCGGATAAAAGCTATTACTTAAAAGTTCGTGACCGCGCGAGTTACGCTTTCGCGCTCGTTTCGGTTGCCGCCGCGCTCGAAATTAACGGCAACAAAATCAAACAAGCGCGAGTTGCAATGGGCGGCGTGGCGCACAAACCCTGGCGGGCAACCGAAGCGGAGAAATTCTTGACCGGCAAAGAAGCCACCGAAGCGAATTTTAAGCAAGCGGCGGAAATGGAAATGAAACAGGCAAAACCGCTTGAATACAACAAGTTCAAAGTTGAACTCGGCAAACGGGCGATTGTGAGAGCATTGATGCAAGCGATGAACGGCGGAAAAGTTTGATTCATAGTTCGGTAGATTTTCGCTGTTTTTGAATTTCAGTAGTCTGAAAAACCGAATGTTAGAATTGTTTTGTTTGGAGGTAGCTTTTAATGATAACGATTACATTTCCTGACCCTGAAACCGAGAAACGGGCACTCGGTTTTTTGCTCGGACGCTTTTAGGGGCGCGTGCTGAAATCCGGTGAACATCTAGTTCCCGAAGCGGCTTTGGAAGCACTCGCCGACCAGAACATTTCTTTTACCGTCGAAGGCAAATCAACTTATGAGCAGCAAATTGCGCCGATTCGAGATTTTCTCCCACTCCAATTTAACGACGGGCGCGAAGTCCCGAGCGAATGGTTAGCCGACGCGGTTTTGGAGATTGTCGAAAATTTCGGAGCGGCAAGCTACGAGACGCAAAAAGTCGAAGGTCATTGGCGACATCAAAGTATTTTGTATCGAGACAATTTGGTAAAAATCGTGATTGACGCGCCCGACGAAGAGGTAAGTCGTCAATGGATGCGCGATTACAAAGCGCGTTGGAAGGTGAAACTCAAGCAACTGGAATTATGGCTTGTCAGCTACACGATTGATATTGATTAAAATGCCTTTCGATTGTTACGGACAACAAGAATCTGAAAAATTGAGGAAATAATGAACGAACGAATTAAAAATGTCGGACAAGCGATGAACCGCATTGACGGGCTTTTGAAAGTAACCGGAACGGCGACTTACGCGACTGATTACGCGATTAAGAATACGGCTTACGCGGTTATTTTCAAAAGCGCGATTGCGGCGGGAAAAATTATTGACCTTGACACGAGCGAGGCGGAAAAAGCGGCGGGAGTTTTAGCCGTTATCACGCATAAAAACGCGCCGAAACTCAATGCGAGCGGCGGCATCCGTGGCGGTGCGCTGCTCCAAAGTCCGAATATCGAATTTCACGGTCAGCATATCGGTTTGGTTGTCGCCGAAACTTTTGAACAGGCGCGTTATGCAGCGCGACTTGTTAAGGTCAGTTACGAAAAAACGGACGCGAAAGTTGATTTTGAGAAGCACGAAAAGGAAGCCGTCACGCCGAAAGATAAAGATAGAGCCGAAGCGTCTCGCGGCGATGTCGAGACGACTTTTCGGAACGCCGAATATAAAATCGAAGCCGTTTATGACACGCCGATTGAGCATCATCAGCCGATGGAGCCACACGCGACGATTGCCGTCTGGGAAGGCGAAAAAGTGACGCTTTATAACGGTTCGCAAATCGTTAACGGAGCGCAAAATGCGGCGGCTTCGACACTAAATCTCAAACCGGAAAATGTCCGCATCGTCACGCCGCACATCGGCGGCGGTTTCGGTTCAAAAGGCGGTCAATGGGCAAATTTGATTCTCGCGGCGGTTGCCGCGAAAGTGGTTAATCGTCCGGTCAAACTCGCGCTGACGCGCCAACAAATGTTTAATTCAGTCGGGCTTCGTCAAAGAAATCGGCAAAAAATTCGTCTAGCGGCGACCAAAGACGGAAAACTAACCGCGCTCGCCCACGAAACAACGACCCACTGCGCGATTAACGGCGAATTTGTCGAGCCGTGCGGCGATTGCTCAAAAGTGATGTATGACGTGCCGAATTCGCTGATTTCATATCGCGTCGTGCCGATGAATATTATTCTTCCGACTTACACGCGCGGACCCGGAAAATCAACGGGCAGTTTCGCGCTCGAATCGGCAATTGACGAACTCGCCTATCAACTCAAAATTGACCCGATTGAATTTCGTCTGAAAAACGAACCGGCGAAAGACCCTTCAAACGGCAAGCCTTGGTCGTCGCGGGCAATCGTTCAATGTTTAAAGGAAGGTGCGAAAGCCTTCGGTTGGGAAAAGCGCAAAATCGAACCGCGCCAAAATCCTCAGGGAAACTATTTGATCGGGTACGGCGTGGCTGCCGGAACTTATCCGGCGCGACAGCGCGATACTTCCGCGACAGTGAAATTGACGCGCAACGGCAGCGATGTCAGATCGAGCATTGAACTTGCCGCCAGCGATTTAGGAACGGGAACGCACACGATTCTCGCCCAAACAGCCGCCGACGCTTTGGGTTTGCCGATAAATAAAATCGGCGTAAGAATCGGCGATTCGGCTTTGCCGCCTGCTGCCGGTTCGGTTGGTTCGGTCGGCGCGGCAAGTTTTGCCAACGCCGTCAATGACGCTTGCGTGAAAATCACCGACGAATTAATTGCCAAATCCGGCAAACAGTTTTTCGTTCGCCCGACCGCTGCAGAGATGATGGCTTCAGAAAACATCAATGAGTTTCAAACGAGAGTTCACGCTAAACCGCCGGCAGATGCAGATAAATACTCGTCGCACAGTTTTAACGCGAATTTTGCGGAAGTTTGGGTAAACGATTCTACCGGAATGGTAAAAGTTCAGCGTTTCGTTGCCGTGACAGGCGCAGGAAAAATTCTGAATCCGAAAACGGCTCGCTCGCAAATCATCGGCGGAAACGTCTGGGGCATTGGAATGGCTCTGACCGAAGAATCAATTCTCGATTCGCGTTGGGGGAATTTCGTAACGCGCTCGTTTGCCGATTATCACGTTCCGTCAAACCTCGACATCGGCTCGATAGAACCGATTTTTATCAATGAAGAAGACACGATTCCCAACAAGTTAGGTATCAAAGGAATCGGCGAAATCGGCATCGTCGGTGTGGCGGCGGCGGTTGCCAACGCAGTCTTTAATGCCACCGGAAAACGCATTCGGGAATTGCCGATAACGCCGGACAAATTAATTTAATTTGAAACCACAGACAGACACCGAGGCGTGTAGATGATTTGATTCAAAGTTTCATTTTTGAAACTTTAAATGCAAACATATGCGGTCGCCTCTTGTTATCTGTGGTTTATTTTTGTTTTCAAGATGTCAAAAGAAATTCAGCAAATCGTTCAAAAAATAAGATCTCTCGACGCAAATGTTTCTGCTATTCTGGCGACTGTCGTTGACGTACGCGGTTCGAGCTATCGTCTACCGGGCGCGAAAATGTTGATTTTAGAAAAGGGTGAAACTTTCGGCACGGTTTCCGGCGGCTGTCTCGAAGCCGATGTTTTGGAACGCGCGAACAAAGTTTTGCAAACCGGTAGACCAAGCCTTTTTACATACGACACAACGAATGATGAAAATTCCGTTTTTAGTTTAAATATGGGCTGCCGCGGCGTGATTCGGATTTTGCTCGAACCGATAAATAATGAAAGCGTTTTGATGAAAACTTTACAAACCGCGAACGAACAGCGGAAAAAACAAGTTGTCGGCACATTAATTTCCGCCGATTCAAATTTTGATATTCAAATTGGCGGAAGGCTTTTTTACAGCGATGGCGAACAATTTAAGATTGAAAATCTCCCCGATTTTTTAATAGATACGACCGAACTGAAAAATGATTGTCAGCATTTTTTTCACGAAACAAACCAAATCTCGCACAACAAAACATATCAAACTGAACAAGGCACGTTTGAATTTTTTCTTGGAAAAATTAACCCACCAACTTCCCTTTTAATTTTCGGCGCGGGCGTAGATGCCATTCCTGTTTCTGAAATCGGCAAACAACTCGGTTGGAAAGTTTCGGTTATTGACCATCGTCCGGCATTTCTTAACGCGGAAAGATTTCCCGCTGCTGATGATTTAATTTTGAATCACACGGAAAAACTTCCGCTCAATATTGCGTTTGACAATCAAGCCGCCGCCGTTATTATGACGCACAATTACGAGCGCGACCGCGACGTTCTGGCAAATCTGCTTGAATCAAATGTTTTTTACATCGGCGCACTCGGACCGAAAAGACGCGCCGAAAATCTCTTGAACGAATTAACGGAAAACGGCAAAAACTTTTCCGACGCGCAACTCGCCAAGCTGTTTGCGCCCGTCGGTTTGGACATCGGCGCGGACACGCCCGAAGCAATTGCGCTCTCGATCGCCGCCGAAATCCAGAGCGTTCAGGCAAACCGCGCCGGTGGATTTCTTCGTCTCCGGCAAGGGGGAATTTATAATCGAACGCACTAACAAATATTTTTTCATGCATACCTTCAACTGGATGAATTAGCAAAAATGGCTCACAGCCAAAGGAATGATTAAAAATCCACAAGAATCCTTACCGCCAAATCTTGCAAATGCAATTTCCGGTTATGCGTGGCAGCAAATTGATATTGGATTTTCATCGGCGCAGGTTTTTCGTCTGGAAGCGGAAAACGAAAATTCTCTTTATCTGAAAATTGATTCGCGTGCTTCCAAGTTTTCTCTTCGGCAGGAGAAAATAAAACTGGAATGGCTCAAAAATCGTCTTCTCGTTTCCGAAGTTTTGCTGTTTGCCGAAGATGAAACTAGCGAGTATCTTTTGCTCTCTGAAATTCCCGGCGTTAATGCGAGCGATGATTCTTTGAAAAATGACATACCGCGAACAATCGAACAGTTGGCAAGCGGTTTGAAGATGATTCACAAATTACCAATTAGAAATTGCCCATTCGACCAACGCCTCAATTACAAAATCGAAATTGCCAAGGAAAGGATGATAAACGGTTTGGTTGAGGAAGAGGATTTTGACGAAGAACGGCAAGGCAGAACCGCCGAAGATTTATTCAAGGAATTGCTTGCAACAGTGCCGACGGACGAAAATTTGGTTTTCACGCACGGCGATTACTGCGTTCCGAACGTCATTCTCGAAAACGGAAATTTAAGCGGCTTTGTTGATTGGGGCAGCGCGGGCGTTGCCGACAGGTATCAGGACATCGCACTTTTGACGAGAAGCGTTTGGTATGACTTCGGCGAAGATTGGGAAGAAAGTGTGTTTGCATTTTACGGCATCGAGCCAGATTGGAAAAAGATTCATTTCTATCGGCTGTTTGATGAATTTTTCTAGCAAGTAAAATTATGTTCCAATACCATTGGATACAAACAAAATCCTATTCATAATTTTCGACTGGCAAAATTATATTCTCATCAATTTCTTGTAATGCCTTAATAATTTCAGAAGTTGACACACCTGCATAAAATGGTGAAGCAGTTTCATTTGCTAATGAAAAGTCTTTACTTACGATTCCAACAATATATCCATCACAAGAAACAATTGGTCCACCGCTATTTCCTAGACGAGCAACTGCTGAGAAAAAGAACACATTACTTCCGTCCAACGCAGTTGTATTTGTGGAATTTACTTCGCCCTTTTGAACAATCAATACAGCTTCGCGCGTAAGAAGGAATTTTGGGAAAGCCCATAACATAAATTTCATCAAGAATTTTGGGTTCGGCAAAAACTACTTGAGTTTCTGCATAATCAAAAGAATGTTCAATCTCTATAAAGCCAACGTCTATTTTCGGATGGCTTTTGAAATTTACGACTCGTGTTTCTTGTCCGTTAATAATCTGTACTTCATCTACTTTCATGTCTTCCAAAACGTGCGAACAAGTAAGAATAATAATACGGCTTATAAATATTCCAGAACCAGCGTGAACATCTTCACCAATTTTACCCGTAATTTGGACTATACACGGTGAAAGTAAGTATCTAAGGAAATCAGCTCCAATTGCAGGAGTAAGCCAAATCCAACTCCTACGTTGTTTTTGTGTTAATTCTTTCAAAAAGTAATAACAATTTGCAAGATTTCGCTTTCCCGTAGACTGTAAAATTCCAACCTGTTCCAGCCTTTTCAACAAACTCAAGATGGAATCGTGATAACGCCATGCGTCAGGAAGTAAATTTGTTTTTTTCAGGTATTGCAAAAAATCGATATCCGACAAAGGATAGGTTCTATTTTCTTCTGGTTTTATTCTTAAGACCTCACAAACCTCTTTATTTGAACGTGATGAGAAGAAATTTATCGCAGTCACACACATGTTGAACTTTCCTTTTATATTGAAAGGTTTAAGAATTGAGTATTTAGACATAAATTAATAAAAAGTTGAAATCATTCCCACTCAATCGTACTTGGCGGTTTTGACGAGATGTCATAAACGACGCGATTTACACCGCGAATTTCTGAAGTTATGCGCGACGAAACGCTTTGCAGAAAATCAAACGGCAGACGCGCCCAGTCAGCCGTCATTCCGTCGGTTGAAGTGACGGCACGCAACGCAACCGTTTTTTCGTAAGTGCGAAAATCGCCCATCACGCCGACCGATTGAATCGGCAGAAGCACGGCGAAGGCTTGCCAGACTTCTTTGTAAAGTTTGAAACGATGCAATTCTTCGATGTAAATGCGGTCAACTTTTTGAAGAAGCTCGACTTTTTCGGGCGTGATGTCGCCCAAAATCCGCACGGCGAGTCCGGGACCGGGGAAAGGGTGACGCTGTAAAATCTCTTCGGGAATTCCCAAATCTTTGCCGATTAAGCGAACTTCGTCTTTGAAAAGTTCGCGCAACGGTTCGATGAGTTTGAGATTCATTTTTTCGGGCAGACCGCCAACGTTGTGATGCGATTTTATTGTCACCGACGCGCCACGAAGCGAAACCGATTCGATAACATCAGGATAAAGAGTTCCCTGCACGAGATATTTTACATCGCCGATTCGGTTGGCTTCTTGGTCGAAAACATCAATAAATTTTCCGCCGATTGCTTTGCGTTTCGCCTCCGGGTCGGAGATGCCACCCAAGACTCGGTAGAATTCGGCGGAAGCGTCAACGCCGCGCACATTCAAATGCAATTCCTTTTCGTAGAGCGCGAGCGTCATTTCAAATTCGTCAGCGCGGAGCAGACCATTGTTAACGAAAATGCACGTTTGACGTTTGCCGGTTGCTTCGTGAACAAGGACGGCGGCAACCGTCGAATCAACTCCGCCTGAAAGTCCGCAAACCACGTTGTCGTTTTCGCCGACGATTTGGCGGATTTTCTCGATTTCTTCCTTGATAAATTGTTTTGCCGTCCAATCGCCTTTGCAGCCGCAGATGCCGAATAAAAAGTTACGCAGAACTTCTTTGCCAAGCGGCGTGTGCGCGACTTCCGGGTGAAATTGAACCCCGTAAATTCGCTTTTCTTCATTCTCGATTGCCGTTACGATATCGCCCGTCGTCGCGGTCGTGTGAAAGCCTGCGGGCAAACCGACAACGTGGTCGCCGTGGCTCATCCAAACGTCGAGTTCAAACGGCAAATTTTGAAATAACTGCGTTTGTCCACTTAAAACTTTAAGTTTGGCGTGTCCGTATTCGTGCCTTTCAGAAGGCGAAACATTGCCGTTTAAATCTTTGGCGAGAAGCTGCATTCCATAGCAAATGCCGAGAATCGGCGCGTCGATTCGCTCGTAAAATCCGCCTCCAACCTTTGGCGCGTCTTCTTCATAAACCGAATTCGGTCCGCCCGATAAAATTACGCCTTTCGGATTTTTTTCTAAAATTCTCTCCAGCGATTGGTGAAACGGAACGATTTCGCAATAAACACCTTGTTCGCGCACACGACGCGCGATAAGTTGAGTGTATTGCGAACCGAAATCGAGAATTAAAATAAGTTCGTGGTGCATAAAAAATTTACGGAAAGATATAAACTAGTTTGCGTCGAAATTTGCGTCAAATCCGAATTGAATTTTTTATAAAATCTTATCAAAATTATCGGAAACTTATCCAAAACCAAACTCGTTTAGCTCTAAAACAAAAGCAGAAACTTTTCATAAACCCAAATTTAATTTAATCAGGAGAAAGCCAATGGAAAACGAATTTGACGCGTTGAAAAAGGATTTCGACGAAAACGGTTTTGTTATTGTTCAGAATCTTTTGGACACGGCGACGCTTGAAAATTTGCGTGTTGGGTTGAAAAAAATAACGAACAATATAAACTCTGTTTCGCCGAATCTTGCCGGTAAACTCTTTTTCGAGCGCGAACATATCAAAAACAATCCACAGTACTATCAAGGCGTAGTAACGGCGGAAGAATGCGGCGACAGCGTTCGGCAGATTGAGGATTTACCTTTGTTCGATTCCGCGTTTGCCGATTTAATTTATTATCCGCGGCTGCTCGATGTGCTTGAAAATTTATTTGAAAGTCCCGAATTCAGTTTTACGATGATGCTCGCACGTCCGAAAGCCGCCCGCGTCGGGAACGGCATCGGCAACGGGAATTTTCACCGCGACACGCCTTTTGAAGAATTTACCGAAGCCAACACAATCGTCTCTATTTTATGTTTGGACGAAATGGCGGGCGAAAATGAAGGCACGCAGTTTGTTCGCGGAAGCCATAAAATCTCGGATGAAGAAGCGCGGAAAGAAACTTGGCGCGATGTCGAAACGGCTGAGTTATCGCCCGCAGAAATTGTGATGGCGCGTTGCCCAGCTGGTTCGGCAATCTTTTTCGACACGAAAGTTCTCCACGCCGCTGGACATAACCGTTCGCCCTATCCAAGACGAACGATTCAAATCGAATGGGTCGGCGCAGACGTTTTGCCAACTTCGCCAGTGCGATACGCTTTTCAAGGTTTGAAGCCACGAAGCCAACAACCGGCATTTGCCCGACAGAATAAATGAGCGTTTCCACACATTTCATAAACCGTTGCGGCGAACCGGTAATTTTTCGGAAAGAATTCGATTCAAATTAAAATTGTAAGTTCACTTAACAAAAAAAATTAAGTTCGTGATGCAAAAAGAAAACCTCCGCCGTAGTTGTAAATTAAAAACTAATGCGGAACGCCGTCTGAGGTCAAATGCAGAAATTTTTGAACTTGGATATTTATTCGTAAAATCCGCCGTTTCCAATTTGCTGGAAATTTAAAAATTTTCAGCACGTCGAGCTTTAATTTTTTACTTTTCATCTTTAATTTGTAATCTGACAAATTTTTTTCGCCAAAGAGGAAACTTTTTTAAAAATTTGCCGATAATTATAAATAGAATATTTTGTGGGAAAAATTTGTGATTATCAAAGGAGTTAAAATGGGATCTATAGATGCAGTCAAACAAACGCAACCTGTTAATTATCAAAAAATAAGTAAACCTGTAAATAAACCTGTAAAGGATGTCGGCACATCTGAAAATATCCCGGTCGTATTCAGAACCAAGGCTTACGAACGGGATTTTGCCGCCCAATATACTGTTGCCAAACTTAATTTTTGGCGAGACCCGGACAAGCCGTCGCCTACACCGCAAACACCGAATTTGACAAGTTCGGGAAGCGGCACCGATACGACTTATAGAATCGGCGACCCGACACGCCCGAATATTCAACACGATAACGGTTTTTTGCAAAACCCAAATAACCCGGATGACCCTAACCCGATTTCGACCATTAATCCTACGCAAGCGGATATTGACTTTTACAATGACCAACTATCACAGGTAATTTGGGCGCAGAGGGTGGATGATTTCAATATTCCTTTCACGGATAAAGACGATACGGCGCGTAATCTGAGCAACGGCATTGAGGCTTATCGTCATTTCCTCGAAGGCAACGGCGCAGACCGCACTTTCTCTTACGATGAATTCGTTAATGAAGACCCGTCCGGTCAGACGGTTTTGAATAATGCGATTGCCGACACACAGCGCGGTGCGGAAGATTTATACAATCAAATGATTGCCAGAGACCCGAGTTTAGCGGGCAAGCCGATTACCTTCGATATTACGAGCGGAGCAATTACCGTCGGCGGCAGTGACACTTATCCTTATCCGGATACCGAAAACTGGCAAAAAGCCATCGGTGGACATCCCATCTGGAACAGCGCGACAGTGACGGTTACGCCGCCCTCGGAAGCGGGCGGCAAACCGCAGTTTTCGATGGAATATACGCTTCACGCCGAAGACCGTTATAATTTCAATCCAGATCAAGAAGATATTGCTACCGGAGCGCCGGATGCAATACGCGGAAGACTCGAACAAACCGGCTTAGCGCATCAATACACGCAGTATGCAACGCTCAATCGGGATGTTTCGTGGACGCAGGGCGATATTTCGGGAACAACGGAAACCAACAATCCCAACGAGGGACGTTAGATTTGCCAAACTCGATTTGTTAAATTGATACAATGAAAAACAAACCAAATTTTTCTTTTGTGTCGGCTTTGATTATGATTGCCTTGGTAGTGGCGGCTTGCGACTCTTCAAACAGCCAAGCTGTCAATAATCAATCGAACGCTTCTCGAAATATGAATGAGTCAACCGCCAAAAACGTCGAAATTAAAACCGATATTGAAAATTTAGAAAAGCAAATTAATTTGCCGGTGCGTCCCTCCGAAGTTAAATGGACGGCAGAAATTTTCGATAATTCAAAAGGCGCGGTGCCGGGTCCGACGGATTATCGTCTGACTGCTCTGCTCAAATATGATGAAAAAAGTGCCGCGGAATTAGTGCAGAAACTTGAGGCTCAAACAGCGGAAAAATCGCTCGGAAACACGGACGTCAAATCTTGGTTTCCCGATGAAGTAAAGAATGAAGCCAAAACGGTTGACGGCAGAACATATCTCGAAGGCGCAAAATACCTGCCCGATGTCTTTCTGCACTCGCCTTACCGAAACGGAAATTTGATTCGCATTGGAAAAACAAACTATTTTGTCTTGAATGTTTTTTCATTTTGATTTTTGGCAGTGAGCCGGAGAATCAGTTTCCAAATTGATTTCGCCATCATCGAATATGGCAATTCAATCTAAGTGAATAGGGCTATTGCAAAGTCAGAGTTTGAGAGATTTTATCTATCAGCTATTGCGAAGCGGACTTTGCAATAAGCTTGTTTAAGATACAGTCATTTCTCTACTCAGCTTGACAAGACAAAAAGAAATTTTTAATCTTTAGATTCGTCTTCGGGCGAGTTTTTCCGCAGTAGCTCAATGGCAGAGCATTCGGCTGTTAACCGAAGGGTTGTAAGTTCGAGTCTTACCTGCGGAGCCAACATTTATTTACTGAAAGTGCCGTAATTACGTAAGTTATTGCGGCACTTTTGTTTATTTGAATTTAAGCATAAACGGGCAGAGCGGGCGAAACGGGTAAAACGGGAAACTTTGGACTCGGTTTGGACACGAAAAATTTCAGTTTAAATGCTCTTAGAGAAAAACTCCTTGAACATTAGGAGTTAAAACTGCTATTTTAAAACGCTATAAGGCGGTAGCTTATGGCTCGATTAAAATCTTTTCCTCACAACTGAGAACGATCATGCTTTCTCAAAGGGCTTTCCGCTTTCAGATTATTATCGAAGGCTCACGCCATTAGTTTAAATTATGACCGAAATAGGCTTTTTAACAAAAGTATGCATCGAGTGCCTTGAAGGTTTGAACGGCGACACATACCGGAAAGATTACCTTGATAATCCTCTCTGTCAGTCGTGTGTCGAAAATTATTATGCGGCTTGCGCGGAATGCTTGCGGGTGGTGGCGGTTGATGAAGCGACGATAGTTAATGCGGGCTGTGATGGGGTTGTTTATCATTGTCCTAACTGTAAATCTTCGACGACAAGTCAAGTAGAAGTCAGTTATGATATGGCGGAAGTCGCTAGGTTGGTTGATGAATACGTGGGTTTGCACGCGGAAGAAAGGCGCGTTAAAGAGCAGATGGAGGCGGTCAAACAAAAGCTCAAGGAAATTGCTGAGGCACAGTCAGACGGCAAAAAGCCCGTAACGCTTGCAGGTTCGGACGGAATTTCAGGGGTTAAATGCACTTATCGGACGAGTTTGAAGGCAGACGCTGAGAAAGTTGCGGAATTGCAGGATTGTTTGGGGCAGGAACTTTTCGCAATGCTTTTTTCAGAAAAACTTAGTTTCGATGTCAATAAAAGCAATTTTGAAAAGCTGGTTTCGGCAGATGCCGAACTGCCCGAAGATGTTCGTCGTCAAATCGAAGCTGCCGTCAAAATTTCTGTCAGCGCGACGCTAAATGTTGCCTGACGAATAATTTTTCTTGAAGTAAAAAAGTTTTCAGACACTTTAAAATCAATTTTCTTGTCTCACACGCTCTTATGACTCTCCCGACAGAAAGAAATTTAACCGCCGACCGGCTCGCGCAGTATGTGAAACGCAATCGCTGTGAACGTTTTTTGCGGTTTTCACTTTTTAAATCAGAAGCCGATTCGTTCGCTCGTCGTTACGGAGTGCGGCTTGAAACTCTGTCGCCGCTGCTTGCGGAATCCGGGCAATCTTATGAGCGCGAAGTCGTTCGCGAGCTTGCGGCAAACGGCGCGACGGTTCAGGATTTATTCAACAAACCATCTGCCGATTTTCTCGATACAATCGCCTCGCAAACGACGGGGAAAGTTTTTTATTATCAGGCAAAACTTGCCGGTTCAATCGGGCTAATCGAATGCGAAGGCATCGCCGATTTGATTCTAATTGAGAAACTTTCTTCTGATTCTTTCAACGTCTGCGTCATTGACATTAAATCCAGCCGCCGCGAGACAACGGGCTACCGTTTGCAAGTCGCTTTTTACGCGCGTTTGCTCGAAGAGATGCTTGCTCGCCGAAACTGGCGAATAAACGATTTAAAGGGCGCGATTCATTTAAAAGGGAAAACTCTTTCTACCGACGCGATAGACACTTTTGAACTTGGGCTTTACGCCGACGAGATTGAACGGCTGGTCGCTGTGGAAAATTCCGATGTCGCGCGCGTCGTCAAATCCGCTTTTGCCGACACCGCTTATCATTTGAATTACAACTGCGACGGTTGCCGTTTTAACGCTGCGTGTTTTGTGCAAGCCGCCGAAACCGAAGATTTATCTTTGATTCCGCAACTGACCGCGACGGAAAAATTAGTTCTCAAAACAGAAGGCTACGACAAATTAAGCAAAGTCTCCGCGCTTTTTGAATACGGGCAAAAGGAAATGATTTCCGCTGACGCGAGTTCGGGAGATGGTGAAAGGCTTAATAAAAATTGGGCGTTGAGCGGAAAGATGCCGATTATCGCCCAACGCGCCCGCGCCGCGCTCCACCGATTTGATAAAACGACTGATTTTCGTTCTTTTATCGTCGGTTCTGATTTCGGAACGCTTCCCGACACGAACCGTTACCCGGAACTCGTTCGCGTTTTTATTGACACGCAGCACGATTATTTGAACGACCGTTTGTATATGTTTTCGGCAGTCGTCGCCGGTGCCGCGCTTTCGCGTGAAATCTGCGAGATTGCCGCCGCGCCACCAGACGACGAAAGCGAACAGCAGCTTTTGATTTCCGGCGTTCAGAAAGTTTTGCAGGCAATCGGCGAAACTGCTGACTCAACGCACGCGCCCGTTCATTTTTATCTTTTCGACCGTCGCAGTCAGGAAAGTTTGAAAGCCGCGCTCACGCGCCATTTCGCCGCGCTGTGCGCGATTCCGGCTTTTTACGATTTGCTGACCGCTTCGCCGACGCTCTCGCAGCCGATGATTTCCTTTCTGGCGGACGATGTTCAGGCGCGGCGCAATTTAAAAAATCTCGGACAAAATTTGTATCAGGTAGCGGGCGAGATGAAATTTGACTGGACGGGCGGCGAGCGCAATATAAAAGAACGGTTTCGCGCTAAAATCTTTGATAATTTTCGCAAGTATTCGCGCTCGGAAGTCGGCGAATTTGCTCCCGCCGAAAGTGGAAAAGATAACATCCGCGACGTTTGGATCGAAGCCTCGGCGCGTTTCGGAACGGAGATTCCGCTTGAATACGCTTACGCCGCTTGGGGCGAATTAGAATCGCCGGAAAATGTATCGGACGCAGGGCGGATGCAGTTGGAAGGATTTTTAGGAACAACCCTCGAAGAAATGCGCGAACTCGCCGTGCTGCGATGCCGCGCATTGCAGCACATCGAAGAATCATTCGGATACAAAAACCGCGAGATTGAGAAACAGGAACTAAATTTAACGCGACTTCACGAAGTAGAAATTGAACCGGAAGCGGTGCCTTTGAGCCGCGCGATTGAAGATTTTCTTTTTCTCGAACATCACGCCAGACGACAAGAGGCTTATTTGTTTTTCGCTCTGCCGCCCGACGTCCGCGCCGCTTCGGGTAGATGCGCCGTCATCCGCAACGAAGAATTGCGTGAAGAAAACAAACAACTTTTCGCCGAATTTTCGTTTTCCGACGTTAACGGCAACGAGCCTTCCGCCGCCGAACAAAAAATGGTGCGGTTTCGCGTGGGCGATTGGGTGGTTTTGAACGAACTGCGAAACGAAAACGGAAAATTTCCGTCCGCCAAAAGCATCGTTACCGGACGGCTCGCCATTGTCGAAGAGGTAGGCGCGGAAAAAATTGTTTTGAATTTAAATTCGATGTGCAATGCATCGGCTTTTCGTTTCGCGCATCGTCTTTTCAAACCGGTCGCGGGAAAACTCTACACGATTGACAAGATGCTCGACGATTTCAATTCCGACAAATTTCTCGCCGCGTGTCGGCAGGCGGAATTGACCAATCCGTTGTATCGCTGGCTGACCGACGCGGAAGAAGGAAAAGCACCACGCCTGATTCGACCTTCACGAAAACGCGCCGCGCAAGCTGTCGCCGCGCTCGCCAATAGCTCCCAACAGCCGCACAATTTGACCGACGCGCAAAAAGAAATAATCGGGAATTTGTTGGAAGAAAAAGCGTTTGTTCTGCAAGGTCCGCCCGGAACTGGCAAAAGTCACACGCTCGGTTTCGCGGTTCTCGCGCGGATTTTAGCGTTAAAAGTTCAGGGTAAACCGTTTCGCGTGGCGGTTTCGGCGAAAACTCACCACGCCGTGAAAATCGCTCTCGGCAGCATTGCCAAACGCGCAAAATTGCTCGTAGAAAATATTTCCGGCGAGCCGATTCTCGCGCCGCTTGCGAATCTCAAAGTTTATAAACTCTGCCATGAAATGAGCGAAGACATACCCGACGGCGTAACGGCAATCTCGCCCGACGGCGACGAAGATTTAAAAGCCGCCGCGCAATGGGACAAGCTCGAAGGCGAAGACGTTTTGATCATCGGCGGAACGCCGGGAATGCTTTACAATTTAATTAAACGCGGGGCGAATCGCGGCAAAAAAGACATCAATTGGGCGGCGCAGTATTTCGATCTGGTCGTCGTTGACGAAGCCTCGCAGATGGGTTTAGCCGAAGCCTTAACCGCCGCCGCTTTTCTGAAATCCGACGGGCAATTCGTCGCTATCGGAGACCACCGCCAAATGCCGCCAATCTTAGTGCACGCTTGGGACAGAGAAAGCCGCCGCGATTTGGAACGAATCAAACCACATCTTTCCATCTTTGAATTTCTCCAAAAATCCGGCTTTCGCTCCGCCGCATTAGATGAATCTTTCCGCATTCCGGCAGAAGTCGCCGAGTTTCTGGACGAACACATTTACCGGCAGGACGGCGTTAAATTTCACTCGAAAAACCGGCAGCGAATCGCCGCAATAGAAGAATTTGACGAGGAATGGCTTGCCGCGGTCTTCGCGCCCGAACATCCGCTCGTCCTTCTCGAACACGGCGAAAATCAATCGGCTCACGCCAACGAATTTGAAGCTGATTTGATCGAACAAATCATTTATCTTGCCAAAGCAAAGTTAAACCTTCACGAAACAGAAGGAATCGGCATCGTCGTCCCTCACCGCGCGCAAAAAGCTCTTTTGCAAACGCGACTTCCGCATCTGGCAAATTCGATTGATACGGTCGAAAGATTTCAAGGCGGCGAGCGTGATTTGATTATTGTTTCCGCCACCGTTTCAAGCCGCGATTTCGCCCACGCCGAAATGGAATTCCTGCTCGACCCGCGCCGCCTGACGGTCGCCATCTCGCGCCCGAAACAAAAGATAATCGTCGTCGCTTCGCAAACCGTTTTCAATCTGATTCCAAGCAATCTGGACGACTATGAACGCGGCGCGCTCTGGAAACATCTGCATCGAGACTGCCGCCAAAAAACATTATGGCAAGGTAAGATTGGAAATCAGACTATTAATATCTTTGCTCGATAATGACTGAGATGACGTGGCGCAAAACACACGCAAGTTGGATAACCATTCAACGTCGCTGTTTTGCGCTCACGTCCATTGACTTGTTAGATGCGGGTTAGCCTATCAGCTAAATCCATACAGTGATAGCGGCTGTAAGCGCAAGCTCCTTTCTTCATTAAGCGCAAGTTGAACAACCGCATAGCCGGTATAATTTCTCTTTGCTGCATAAATGTTTTTGCTGAATCTGCTCCTTGAACTATAAGATTAATTTGGTCTTGACCACCCGGTTCATAGAAATTCTCCGTTGTTTCCAACAAAGGAAACTTTTCGTGGAGCAGCGACAGGGACTCACCAAACGCTTCCTCAAGGGGTGACAACGCAAGGTGGAATGAAAATTCAAGCTCACCTTCGTAGTCAAGTGCGGTAAAGACTTCCTGCCAATATATGTTTATGCGTGAGTAAATAGTTACCTTCGGTTGTGAGTAGCCTGGTAAGCATGAACAACCCCAAAAGGACAGTTCGCTTCGCAAAGGAGTTGGTATGCCCGCGTGAACGTATTTACGCAAAACATTCATAATCTCATTAGAATAAGGCAAAGCAGCAAAACGCTGGAACTTTCTGCTATACTTTCGCCGCAACTCCGGGTCAACAACTCTGCTACCGCTAAGGTCAACATAACTTGTGTCCTTCAGCCATCGCTCTTGCTCCTCCGCAGACATAATAAGGTCGAAATCAGATTCGCCTCTCGGAATGCTTGTGAACGTGATATTTCGTAAGCGATAGCCTTCATGTTCGAGCATCCATATTAGGGCGCGTTCTTCCTCATTCAAGTTCTTTTTAGCTACACGCTTAAATCTTATCTTCTCAATGTCGCAGTGAACCTTACGATGCTGAACATAGCGACGAGTTACATCCAATGCCTGACCCGCATAAATCTCGCCATCAGAGAATTGAAGAATGTAGAGACCACAACGCTTACCTGACGGAAACAAGTCTGCAATCGAGTCGCGCCCTTGAACGTGATGTGGTTGGGAAAATCCATCCATCATTTAAACTTAACTCTTACGTTTGGAAAAAGAAGCATCTAACTTTTAATTGGAGCTAACGAATCTAACAGCCCCTCGAATTTGTGCCGCACAGAATTTTGATTTACTGCGCTGCCGATAATTCCTGCAAAATAGACTTGAAATTTAACAAACCGGCTTCCAAATTTTCAATAATATCTTCTGCCAAAACGTCTGGATTAGGCAGATTATCTAAGTCCGCCAGCGATTTATCTTTGATCCACGTTATATCAAGGCTCGTTTTGTCGCGGCTAATGATTTTGTCATAACTGAATTTGCGCCATTGCCCGTCGGGGTTTGTTTCAGGATGATAAGTTTCCGAGCGTTTGTGCCGATTTGCCGTATTGTAGCAATCAATAAAATCTCGCAGGTCGCTCAATTTCAGGGGATTTTTCTTGAGCGTGTGGTGAACGTTGGTGCGGTAATCGTAATACCAAATTTCTTTTGTCCACGGCTCGCTTGAAGCTGGTTTGGCGTCAAAGAAAATGACGTTTGCCTTAACGCCGTGAGCGTAGAAAATTCCGGTCGGCAATCTTAAAATCGTGTGCAGGTCGGTGTTTTCGAGCAGTTTTTTGCGGACGGTTTCGCCCGCGCCGCCTTCAAATAGAACGTTGTCCGGCACGACAACCGCCGCTTGTCCGGTGGTTTTGAGCATCGTCTTGATGTGCTGGACGAAATTTAATTGTTTATTGCTCGTCGTCGCCCAGAAGTCCTGCCGGTTGTAGGTTAAATCTTCCTTTTCCTGTTCGCCGGATTCGTTGGTAAATGTCTGACTGCTTTTTTTGCCGAACGGCGGATTTGCCAGCACATAATCGAAACGCTGTCCGGCGTCGGAAATCAGCGCGTCGGCGGGCGAGATAAAACTTTCGCTGCCGATGTCGCCGATGTTGTGCAGAAACAAATTCATTAAGGCGAGCCGACGGGTCGAAGCGACAATCTCGTTGCCGAAAAAGGTTTTGAATTTGAGAAATTCTTTTTGTTCTTTGTCGAGCGAATAATTATCAACCAGAAAATCATACGCGCCGAGGAAAAATCCGCCGGTTCCGCACGCCGGGTCAGCGATGGTTTTCGACGGTTCGGGGCGAACGCATTCGACCATTGCGCGAATCAATGCGCGCGGCGTGAAATATTGTCCCGCGCCGCTTTTCGTGTCTTCGGCGTTTTTCTCTAAAAGTCCTTCGTAAATCTCGCCTTTCACGTCCGCGCCCATCACGCTCCACTGTTCTTTGTTGATCATATCAATCAACTTGTAGAGCTTTGCCGGGTCTTGAATCTTGTTTTGGCTTTTGGTGAAAATCTGTCCTAAGATTCCTTTCTGCTGTCCGAGTTCGCGCAAAAGGTGCGTGTAATGCGTTTCGAGTTCTGCGCCGCGTTTTGTCGTCAGGCTTTCCCAGTTGTATTCCGCCGGAATCTGTAAATCACGGTTATACGGCGGCTTTGAATATTCGTCCGCCATTTTCAAAAACAGCAGATAGGTAAGCTGTTCAAGATAATCGCCGTAAGAAACGCCGTCGTCGCGCAGAGTGTTGCAGAACGACCAGACTTTTGAAACGATGCTGTTTGTATTTGCGTCCATTTGTTTTGTGAATTATAAAATTTTGTTTAAGACATATTCTTCAAACCATGCAGGCACGTCCTCTTGTTCAATTACGATGTCTTCGCCATCTGTTATTTCTGCAATCCAGATTGATTCTTCTCCTGAATTATCAAAAATATATGCGCGATTGGTCAGTTTGACGGCATCCAAAAGCAAGTCTAAGGAACGATAATAGCGAGATTCGATTTTATCTTTCGGGACATCATGCCCGCCTGTTTTTACCCGCTCTTCAACACGCGAAATATTAATCAGCGGGTCGTCTGTCGCTACATAATACAGATAATTTCGGTAACCTTTTTGACGCGATTTCCTCAAAAATTCCAATTTGTCCGGCGAAGACATTACGGTTTCAAAGGAAAAAGATTTTCCGTCTTGCATAAGTTTTTGCCGGATAAAATCAGCCGCGACAGATGCAAAATACGAATTTATCCCTGTCTCGGAAAAATCCAGCTTATTATCGTGAAAATTTAATTTTTCAGCATCTTCGGCAAGATTGGCTTTTATTAAAAAAGTTGAAGTTTGAAAAAACCGGAGTGTTTCTTTTTCCTCAGGCTCGATGTCAAAGTTGTGAAAATCTAAAAAGCCCGTTCGTTTTATTTCAGCTTCTATTTCATCCGGGTTAATAAAAACGCCCAGCCAGTCCTGATTCATATCGGCGATTTGAGCCTTAATTGTGCTTTTCCCGGAGCCGTTTGGTCCGGCAAACATTCTGAGGCGTGGAGGAGCGGGCAGATCAGCGGGCAAATTCATTTAATTTTGATTATCGTGCCTTTTTGCATTTTGACGCGCGGCGGAAGTTTCTTAACGGTGCTGCTCGTGCCGTCAGATTCGACACGGCGGATTTCTCCGTTTTGCGAAATTAAAACGCTTCCCGAAATTAATGCTTTGCGGTGAGCCGCGCGAGTTCCGAATTTTGCCAGTTGGGGAATTTGTTGTTCTGTTTCCTGAACGGTTAATTTGCTGTTTGCCATAACATCTTTAATTATACATTTCTTTATTGCGAATTTACCAATTTTCCTTCAAACGCCTGTTTCAAAATGCTCTGGCGCAGCGATTCGGATTGCGCGAGCGATTGATTGATTGTTTCTTCCAATTTTTCGCAGACGCTCAGACGGCTTTCGATTTCTTCAACGATGCGTTGTTGTTCTTCAGGTGTTGGCGGAATTGGAACTTCAAATCCTCGCATTGCTTTTAACCCAACATTTTTAATTGTACTTCCTGTCGCCTCTTTATTTGCGTAGCTTTTAAAGCGGTTCGTAGTTAAGCAATACCTAATAAACCGTTTATCTATTTCGTTTAAGACATTGAAGTAACAAGCACTTTTACCTAGAATGACTTTCTCATTGTTATAGAATGCAGTATTGCCAAGCGTCCCGTTTATCGAAACAAAAACTGTTTTATCTGTTAAATTCTTTTTGTGTTTTTCAAATTCAACTTTAGAAACTCTTTTGGTATTTTCTTTAATCTCAATTTTTCCGTCTGTTAAATTATTTCCATTTATAAAAAAATAGTCTCCATCGGTTGAATATTTTGGTGTGCCGTGTAATCCGTCACCTAATATAGAAGATATTTCCTTTATTGTTTTCCACTTCCAACCGTCCGGCAATTCGCCTTCGCTGACGTTTTCGTTGGTCAGTTTGCCTTCAAACGCCCATTTCAAGACGGCTTGGCGGTAGGTTTTTAATTGACGGGCGGCGGTTTTGAGGCTTTCGCGTCCCGCGTCTAATTCCGAAAAGAGTTCTTCGATTTTGGCGACAATCCGTTCTTGTTCGGCAAGCGGCGGGAGATAAATCGGATAATCGCTGATTTCTTCATAAGAAATTCTCGGTCTATCGCCAGAAGTTTTTGCATTTACGAATCTAACAAAATCTCGTGAATGCAAAATATACTGCAACAAATCTGGGGTGAAAATTGGCAAACATTCAAGAATTATAAATTCACCAGAGCAAACTCCATCAAATTCGGCTTTATAGACTTTATTTAAATATGGGCGCATTCTGCCGTATAAAACTTGACCTGACTTAAAACGATTGCCAGCACTTTTAAAATCCTTGAAGTCATATAAAAATGCGGGCTTCAATCCATTTGGCTCAATACAATCCATTCCGATAAACTTCGCGTCAGGTGCATCTGATGGCAATGCTTTAAGAGTTTTCTTAGTTACAACTTCGCTTAACTTTGAGACTTCCCAATTTTTCGGTAATTCGTTTTTGTTTATCATTGTGTGCCGCTATCAGAGTCCGACAAACTTCAGTTTGTCGCTCGCTCATACGTTCGACAAACTGAAGTTTGTCGGACATCTATGCCGCGAGAGCTTCGTTTATTTCTTCGATAATCGGATTCATCTGCTCGCCGAAAAGCTGATACATTTTGCCCAAACCTCCGACGGGCGCGAACGGTTCGTATTCAAAATCCGACTCTTCGACGTGAAACGAAGTGGCGATGTGGTCTTTTATCATTCGCAGCCACTGCATCTGTTCTTCGCTGAATTTCAGCGCGCCGGATTGTTTGCCGAAAACCCAGTTTTGAAAATTGCGGTCAATTGTTTTGCCGTAATCAGTTAATTTTTCGTCAATGCCCGAAACTTTCCTGACCAGCGCGACGAGCGCGGTCAGTTCGGTTTTCGCCGCGCCGCCGCTTTCGCCGAGTTCTTCGTAAGCGCGCCAGACGTTGAGCGGCGCGATGCGCGGGCGTTCGGTCTTTAACAGGTCGCACAAATCTCGAATCATTTTATAAGTCAATTCGCGCCTGTGATATGGCTGACCGTAAAAAATCTGCAAAGCCGTAATCTCGTCGCGGTGTTCGGCAATCCACGCTGCAAAATCGCTGACTATCTCGTTTGCCTGCGCGTTTGTTTCCTCGCTCCAGCCCGCTTTTATGAGCCGGTCGGGATTGATAATGTCAATTATCTGGTCGAGACGGCGGCGCACGTTTTCGACGTATTCGTTAAATTCGCCGGTGAAAATCTCAGCCGCCTGTTCGATAATCTGTTCGTGTTTTTCTTTAACCAGGCGTTCGATTTCGTCGGCGGCGAGATTCGGATTTTCGCTTTTAATTGTCGCTTCAATTTCTTCAAGCGTGTCTGGATCGTAAGCGTTGAGCAGAGCTTTCGCTATTTCGCTCGCGGTTTTGTCCTGCGCTTTGGCTTTGAACTGTTCGCGCTCGCGTTCGCTGATTTGCCGGTCGAGCCGGACAAGACGGCTGGCGATACTGGAAAACGTATCGGCATCGCGCACGCCGACGGCAACCGCGCCGAGAAGGTCTTTGAGCGCGACTCCGGGCGCGCGTTCGAGCGGTCGGCTGTCGGTCTTACAGCTTCGTGTTACGCCAACCGCGTCAACAATGACGAAATGATCTTTGGTCAGTCGGGCGGTCGGCGTTACCTTTCGCAAATCATCGAGCGTGATGGTGCGCGTGCCGCGTCCTTTCATCTGCTCGAAATAATTGCGGCTTCGCACGTCGCGCATAAACAAAAGGCATTCGAGCGGGCGCACGTCCGTTCCCGTCGCAATCATATCAACCGTGACGGCGATGCGCGGATAATAATCGTTGCGAAACTGCGTCAAAATTGATTTCGGGTCTTCTACGGTTTTATAAGTAACCTTTTTGCAAAAACTGTTTCCCTCGGCAAACTCTTCGCGGACGATGTTTATAATGTCGTCGGCGTGGCTGTCGGTCTTGGCAAAAATTAAAGTTTTCGGCACTTCAAATTCTTTTGTTTTTTCGTCAAAACGGTCGGGAAACATTTCCGGCAGTTTTTCCTTGAATGTGCGAATGACCATTCGCATCTGGTTCGGATTAACCACGGATTTATCAAGCTGCGCGTTTGTATAAGCCGTGTCTTCATCTAGCAGCTGCCAGCGTTTTTTACGCGACAATTTTTCGCGGAAATCAACGTATTCGCCTTTCCAAACAATCGCGCCGTTTCGCGTGATGTCGGTTTCGATCTCGTAATTCGTAAAGCCGACGTTCACGCCGTCAATCACGGCTTGCTCGTGCGTGTATTCGCTGACGACATTTTGATTGAAATAGCCAAACGTCCGATTGTCCGGCGTTGCCGTCAAACCGATCTGAAAAGCGTCGAAGTATTCCAGAACCTGTTTCCAGAGATTGTAAATCGAGCGATGACATTCATCAATCACGACGAAATCGAAAAACTCAATCGGCAATCTGTCGCTATATTCGACCGGCTGCGGGGTTTTCGCCTGCCAGAAAATCTCGTTCGGGTTCGTCTCCTCGCTCGACTCGTCCAATTCGCGCCCGCGCAAAACCGAATAAAGCCGCTGAATAGTGCTGATATAAACTTGATTGTCGGTCGGTATAAAACCCGACTTTAAGCGATGCACGCCGTAAAGCTCTGTAAATTTGCGGTTATCGTCGTTCGGCAGATAAGCCATAAATTCCTGCTCGGCTTGCTCGCCCAAATTTTTCGTATCAACGATAAACAAAATCCGTTTCGCGTTCGTGTATTTCAAAAGCCGGTAAACGAACGTAACCGCCGTGTAAGTTTTTCCCGAACCGGTCGCCATCTGCACGAGCGCGCGCGGGCGGTTTTCCCGAAATGATTTTTCGAGATTTGTGATTGCGTTAATCTGGCAATCACGAAGGCGTTCCGGCGGCAGTGCGGGCAGTTTCTGAAAACTGTTCCGCAGAGTGTCGGATTGCTTCAGCCACTCACGGAAAGTTTCCGGCTTGTGAAAGGAAAAGATGGGGCGCGAGCGCGGCTTTTCGTCGCGGTAATCGGTAAAACGCGTCAAATCTCCGGTGCTTTCATAGACGAATGGCAGCGCATCGTTATTAAGATATTTCAGTTTCGCGTTGGCATATTCGGTGGATTGATCTTCGACCTGCGTCAATTGAAAGCCTTTGTCTTCCGCTTTCGCTTCGATAATTCCGCACGGCTTTTTATCAACAAACAAAACATAATCCGCCGGTCCGACATCGGTTTGATACTCACGAACGGCAACGCCGAGACGTTCGCCGAGATTGATTTTCTTTTTATCCTGAACCGCCCAGCCGCAAGCCCTGAGCTGCTTGTCTATATTATCTCGCGCAAATTGTTCGGGATTCTGATTCATTCGTCACAAACGTCCGCTGCCGGAGCGAAGTTCTAAATCTGATTCATTTTTTGTTTTCGTTTGTAAAGGCGACATTCATTTGCGTTTTTTGTTATAAACACGCTAATTCAAATGCTCGCTTTAATTTACCTTATATAAGAAATTTACTCAAAAACCTGTTTGCTAAGTAGTGTAAAAATAATATGTAACAAGCTCTCGGTATTTGCAAATATCACCCTAGCGGGAATAACATTCTGCTATGCAGGGAAACGCCGAAAAAATTCAAAAACTTCTCGAAGAAAACAACATCGTGCGCTCAAGCGATTTGACGAAAATCGGCGTGCCGCTCATTTATCTATCGCGCCTGGTCGAAAAAGGTGAACTGTTAAAAATCGGACACGGAGTTTACACCAGGACAACCGCGAATTTTAACGAAAATCAGAGTTTGCTGGAAGCGATAAATACGATTCCGAACAGCGTCGTTTGTTTGCTTTCCGCCTTGCGCTTTCACGAATTGACGACGCAAAATCCGTTTGAGATTTGGTTGGCAATCGAAGCAAAAGCGTGGCGACCAAAAACGCAGATTCTACCGCTCAGACTAAATTATTTTTCCGGCAAAGCCTTTACCGAAGGCATCGAAACGCGCGACATCGAAGGCGTCACGCTGCGCGTTTATAATCCGGCGAAAACCGTCGCCGATTGTTTCAAATACCGCAACAAAATCGGTCTCGATGTCGCCCTCGAAGCCCTGCGCGACGCGTGGCGACAGAAAAAAGCGACAATGGATGAACTCTGGCATTACGCCAAAATCTGCCGGATGTCGAACGTTATGCACCCGTATCTCGAATCTCTTGTATGACCGAACCGAAAAAAGATATTGCCGCTTATTGATAATTACTTATGAACGAACAAATCCAATACATCACGTCTTTGGCAAAGCAGTATAAAATTTACGCCGAACAGCCGGAAGAATTACTCGCCGCTCTTAACGAACTTCCCGAAACGACCGTTAAGACAATTTATGACGAATACGGAAGCGGCGAGCGGTTTCAGCCGGTTAATGTGCTTCGGGCTGAAGCGGCGCGGGAGCTTCTCAACGGCGAAGAATTAAGCAAGGAAAAAGTTGAAGAAATAAAAGCGAAAATTCGCGCTAAGGATTTGGATTATTTCTCGCATCTGCCGGCTGAGATTTTGTCGGGACTTGAAAATTACGCCGTCGGGAAACGTGATATTTTTGCCAACTGGCAGAAAGACTGGAATGTATTTCACACGTTTTTCTATCGCGGCAAAACAAAAGAAACCGTCCAGATTTATCTCGAACAAATTTGCAAACGCCTGCTCGATGATCTGCAGCTTAGCGATTATAAATTTCACACGGTGGATTTTCAGGGCGCGAATAATTTTGGTTCAGATTACTGCTGGCTCGCGCTTTATCCGCAGAATAAACCTTCACACAAAGATGCCCACCAGTTTTTTCTAAGATTTGAAGCGGCGGTTGAAGCCGGGCAGGTGGAAGGCTCAAATATCGGATTTCATCTCCACGATACGCGGCGCGTCGAAACTTATGAGGAAATCTTAAATATCCTGAATGAACTGAAACCGAAAATAATCAGTTTGAATCAAAAAATCCGCAGCTTTTTCAAATTCGCGCCCGGCGAACAGGCAAAGTATTGGGAGCCGTTTAAGAACGAAGGCATCGCCGCTTTAAGTTACAACAATTTTCCCATCGAAGATATTTCGGAACTTAATTCACGCGAAGAATTGAATGTGGCAGCCGGTTTGCCCGCTGAAAGTCAATCGAATGAAACATGGAATTTATGGCTTTTCAAAACAGCCAATGTCGGCGATGTAGTTTTTGCCAGCAAGGGCGTTTCCATTTGTCTCGGCATCGGTATTATCAAAGGCGCATATTATTACGACGAAGACGCTGACGAATACAAACACCGGCGACAGGTCAATTGGATCACCGATAAAGTTTATCAATATACGGCTAATTCATTAAAGAATTATAAAACGCTGTTTCGTCCCGATACTTTTAGTCCAACATTGGTCTCTAATTTTATTTTGAGCGAATACGCGCGGCTTTACCCGGACCTAAAAGCGATTTTCGATGAGCATAATTTGACCTACACGGAAATTGAGCCAAATGAATTGCCGGAAATTTCGCCTGAGATTGAAACGAGCGAAACGGAAAGAGATGAAATAAATTTCTGGTGGCTCAATGCCAATCCGAACATCTGGAAACTCAGCGATTTTAAGGAAGGCGAGCGGCAAACTTACACTTCGCGCAACGAAAAAGGAAACAAACGGCGCGTCTATAAATATTTTGAAGCGGTCGAGCCGGGCGATTTGGTCATCGGCTACGAAAGCACGCCGACCAAACAGATTAAAGCGATTTTGGAAATCACCAGACCGCTTCATCAGACAGAAGCAGGTGAAGTAATCGAGTTTGAATTGATTGAAAAACTCGAAATTCCCGTTTTCTGGAGCGAACTGCAAAACAACGCCGGACTAAAAAATTGCGAAGTTTTTATCAATAATCAAGGCAGTCTTTTCAAGCTCGCCGAGGACGAATACGACATCATCCGCGAAGTTATTGATTCCAAAAACATCGCGCAGGAAGCGAAACTCGGCTCACTTGAAATCAAACCTTATTCCTTTCGAGACGATGCGGACAAACCTTTTATTTCTGAAGCGGATTTTCTGCAAACGGTCGAACTTCTGCGGCGCAAAAAGAACATCATTCTGCAGGGCGCGCCCGGCGTCGGGAAAACCTTTATCGCCCGCAAAATCGCTTACGAGCTGATGGGTTTTAAGAATGACGCAAACATTGAAATGGTGCAGTTTCATCAATCCTACAGTTACGAAGATTTTGTGCAGGGTTTGCGTCCCTCAAAAAGCGGTTTTGAACTCAGAAACGGCGTTTTTTATACTTTCTGCCAGCAAGCCTTGGCGCATCCTGAACGTCAATTTTTCCTTATCATTGACGAAATCAATCGCGGAAACTTGAGCAAGATTTTCGGCGAATTGATGATGCTCATCGAAGCCGATAAACGAAGCGAAAAATTTGCGGTGAAAATGACTTATTCGGAAGACGAAGCCGACCGTTTTTTCGTCCCGCCGAATCTTTACATTATCGGTACGATGAACACGGCGGACAGAAGTTTGGCGATTGTTGACTATGCCTTGCGCCGACGTTTTGCGTTCATCAATCTACAGCCGGAATTTGGCGAGAAATTTGTCGAATTCTTACAAAACGGCGGCGTTTCAAATCCGACAATTGAATTTATTCGAGTTTCGGTCGGAAAAGTGAATCAAGAAATCGCGGGCGACATTAATCTCGGCGGCGGTTTTCAAATCGGGCATAGTTATTTCTGTACGAAAAACGGCGCGGGCAGCGAAACAGACTGGCTCAGGGAAATTTTCACATTTGAAATTAAACCGCTGCTCGAAGAAATCTGGTTTGACGACGCGGCAAAAGTTGAAGAAATGATGCGCATTTTGAATGCTTAGAATCAATGTCAATTCCAATCGAAAACATCTATTACCTGCTTTGTTACGCGTGGAATAAGCTCGACGAAAAAGAGCGCGTGGCAGTTTCGGCGGAAGATTACACGAAGCTGCTCGATTTACTGGCAAAAGTGTTGATTAACTCAACACGAATTTTGCTCAAACGCGGCATTGACCGCAATTACATTGATATAACAACCGAATTTGCCGGTGTCAAAGGTAAATTGGAACTCAGTCAAACAATTAAAACTCAGTTGCTCTTAAAACAAAAAACCGTTTGCAGCTTTGACGAATTTTCCTCAAACGTTTTAACTAATCAAATTTTAGTCGCTACATTAAATCGTTTGATCAGAACTGAAGGTTTAGATACGAATCTAAAAAGCGAAATCAAAAATCTTCTGTGGCGTTTTGATGAAATTCAGCCGATTGAACTGAAAGGCACAGATTTCGGCAAGGTCAGACTGCACCGCAATAATAAATTTTATAATTTCATTCTCAATGTTTGTCATCTGATTTACGAAAACAGTCTTCTGTCGGAAAAAACCGGCGATTGGCATTTCAACGATTTTCTGCGCGACGAAAGAAAAATGAATCAATTGTTTGAAGCCTTTCTGCGAAATTTTTACGCTATCGAACAAAAGAATTTTAAGGTCAGAAGAGAAAACATCTACTGGCAATTTTCCTCAGACGACAAGGGAAATTCGCGGTTTCTCCCGCTGATGCAAACTGACATCACGCTTGAAAACGAAACTGCCAAAATAATCATTGACGCAAAATTTTATAAAGAAACTCTCAAATCAAACTACGGCGCGGAAAAGATTACATCGGCAAATCTGTATCAACTTTTCAGTTACCTGCTCAATCAGCGCAATAGCGATCCAAAGACTCAAACAGCGACCGGAATTTTGATTTACCCGACAATCGAGCAAGATTATGATTTACAGTTTCGTTACCAAAACCACAATGTTCTAATCAAAACCGTCAATCTAAACAGCGATTGGCGAAGCATCGAATATAGATTAAAGGAAATAATTAATCTGCACTTCTGTTAAAGTTCTGCTCAATCAATTCTATTTCAAGCTGCGAGTTTGTCGCGCCGCGTTCGATTAGTGATTTCTTCGCGCCCGTAAATTAATTCGATTTCTTCAAACGAATAAACTTTTCCACTTTTGTTTGACGATGGAACGGCGGCGAAATACCAGGATTGTTTGTTTTTCGACCAACGAAAGCGGATTTTGTCGGCGCTTTCAAAGGATTTGATTCGGTCTTTGTAAAGGTAAGTTTCGCCTTCGAGCCAAAGCCAGAAGCCGCGAATTATTACCGAAACATTTTCGGGCAAAGTAACGGCGAATTCGATTGCTTCGCGTAGTGGTTCAAAACCGGCGTTGGCTTGTTCTCTTCTATATTCGTTTTCTTCCGCAGGAATCGCGCGGCGCATTGCTTCGGTGTATTCGGCGTTGATAAATTGCATCGTCGCGGTATCGCCGCCGAGATCGGAATGATATTTTTTGGCTAAATCTCGATAGCGGTTTTTTACTTCTTCGATGGTTCGGCAATCAGTGAAAAAATTTGTTGTAGTTGTCGGCATTTCGTTTTCTCCTCAAACATTCGTTTATCAACAGGAAATTAAAACCGTGGATAAGGTGAAACGCCCGCGCGGGCGCGGCGTTGCGTGGTTGCCTCGCCGCGCCCGTGATTTCAAAGCCGGAAATCACTCGCTTTTTTGATCTCGGCGAGCGCGCAAAGCGCGTCGTGCAATTGGCGGCAAGCCGTGTTGCGGTCTTCCCAATCCAGCGGCGCGTCCAGCCCGACGATGTGCGCGGCGAATCTGATGTGATTTTCGATCTCTTCAAATTTTCGCGCCGGGACGCGAAACGCGATCACGCGAAACGGCAAAACTCTGGCGGTCGTGGTTGGTTTTGAATTTTGTGTCATTGCGATTTCTCCTTTTTACGCGCGGGCGCGAATGAAAAACGCGCCCGCGTCTTTCGATTTTTCACGCCGCTTTTTTCAGCCGCATGATTCCGGTGTGCGCCAGAAAAGCCGCCGCGATGTGATAGCAAAACATTCCGTTTTCGTTCGCTTTGCAGCAGCATTCGGCGAGCTTTTGCCCGCGATCATCGCGGAACAATTGCACGTTGTAAATATTTTCATTGCCTTTGACTTTGTAGTTGCCAATTCCGCCATTCAAAGAAACTTTCGGGTGCATTTGGCGGCATTTTTCAAAGCCGTTTTTCATCTGCTTTTCGGGATTTGAAATCACTAATTTATACATCGTTTTAATCTCCTGTTTTTACTCTTAGCCTTCGCTAATGTATTATCTATTATAAGACAATACCTTATGATTTACAAGCTAAAAATGAATGAAAAAATCTAATAAATAACAAGTTAAACATAAGAAAAATAACAACTTAGAAAGGCAAAGCGGGCGACGAAGAAGGCACGAAACGAAAGCCCGACGACCAAACACCGGAACCGGCGGAAACCCAAGAACCCGACCACGAAAAAGGCAAAACCGAAGAAGCCGAAACGCCCGAACCGACGCAAGGAAAAACCACAACCGGAACGCCGCGCCCGACCGCGAAAGCGACCGAAGCCCACGAACCCGAACCGAAACCGGCAAAGCACCGCGAAGCCGAAGCGGAAGGAAACAAACCAACCGGACAAGCCGAAGAAACAAAAGCGACCAAACCGCAACCCGCGCCGGACGAAGCAACAGCCGAAACAAAAGCCGACGAACGCCGCGCAAACGAACCACGCCCGACACCAAAAGACGAAGCCGAAAACACGACCGCCGACGGACAAGCCCGACGAACGAAAGCATCAGCGCCGGGAGCGCAGCCGACCGCCACGCCGCGACCAGCCGCGACAACCGCCGAAACGCACGACGCAACCAGCGGCGAAAACGCCGACGGCAAAGAACGCGAACCGCAAAAGCCAACCAAAGCAGACATAAAAAACACCGCCGAAAGAGAAGAAAGCCAAAGGAAACCGGACAACGCCGCCACGCAGACAAAAACAACGCGGAACGGGCGAACCGCCCAGAGCCAAACCCGAAGCCAGAAGCCCGAAGAGAGCAAAAGAAAACACCCGAAGGGGCGAAACGAAGAGAAGCACCCGCGTTTTTTGCGGGTTGTTTTCTTTTGCGAACGTAGGGAAGATGGCGCAGGGTTTGGCTCTGGGCGGTTCGCCCGAGACGCAATAAATTGAGCGAAGCGAATCCACGCAATTGAGCGGAGCGAATCCGAATCCTCATACAACGCGGCGGCGCGAATTGCGCCCGCACAAGCCGAGAGGAACCGAAAGCGTTTAAGTTCCCGACAAAAAGTTTTTATTTAATTAAATTATTTTGTGAATTTATAGAATTATGGAAATTGAGTAGATTGCGTAGAACGATTTGCCGATTTCGCAAAAGATTTTTAATCAATGTAGTTCTCGAAATAATACGAAGTTAAATCCGAATCTTACCGCTTTACCGATATATTGAACTTTTCGCCTTCCGTTTTTCGTCGTCGGATAAATTTCGCGTGACTGTAATTCGTCGGGTAAATGCTTTACGCCTTCGGGAAATACTTTTAGAATCTCGCTTTTGTAAACTCGCCGTTTTTCGTCGGCGTTGAGGACGATCAAATTTAATTCCTCTGTCGTTCCTGATAGTTTCCATGCTTGCGTTACATCTTCAATGACTTTCCTTCTCGCGTCTTCGCGCGTCAGTTCGACAAGCGGTTTCGGCTCAATCAATATGATCAAATTTTTCCTGATTGATTCTCTTTCGGTTTCAGCGGTTTGAATTTCGATTTTGAAATAGTCGAGTTTTTCCCAAACGGGCATCATTCGCTCGGTCGAGAGTTCGCCGCTTTCGTAGGAAATTTCGAGGACGGCGACGAGCGAGCTTTGCGCGTCGTATAGCATTTTCAATTGTAGGCGTTTGCGCTCAAAGCTTTCCGCTTCAATGAGTAGGTTCGTAATTTCGGCGCGAATCTTTTGGACGGTTTCGGACCGGCGAAGCTCAATTTGGGCGATTGATAATTTTCGCTGTTGTCGTTCGCCGCCTCCGAAGATGTTGCGGAGAATTTGGACGGAAAGCGTCAAAGGATCAATTGCTGAAACGTCGATATACTGCGTCCAGCCTTTGCGCCTAGCAAGTTTGATTGTCGCATCGAGAACTTTGTTTTCTTCTGAATTGGCGACGGCTTGCGCGGTTAGTTTTTGAACGCAAACTTCCGATGAATCGAAACACGGTAAATCATTTTGCGCGTTCAGGTTCGCCGCCAGAGTCAACGTCAACAGTAATAATAACATTAATTTCGGCATTGTTTTGTCCCTCCCAATTGATTTTTTTGACGGTTCCCGCGAACGGTGCGCGAACCGCCGACAGCGCGGCGATTTGCACGTTTAGATTTGAGATGGTCGCTTCGATTTGCGTGATTTGGGCTTCAATCGTGATGCGCTGTTCGCGGACGGCGATCTTTGATTTTTGGATTTCGAGCGCGTCTTTTTGCTCGGCGTAAATTCGGTTGGCTTTCGCCGTTTCGAGTTTGGCTCGTTCAAGATTCAAATTGCTTTCGGCGGCGAGCAGTTCGCTTTTGAGTAAATCTAAACGCGCCGATTCGTGCTGTTTTACCTTTGTCAGGTCAACGGGAAACGATAGCGATTCGATTTCTTTAATTCTCATTGCCTGTAAATTGATTGAGCGTTTCGCGGTCTCAACCGTAACGGCGGCGCGATTTATCGCGGCTTCGTATTCGGCGAACGAAGCGTCAGGCAAAATTGGTTTTTCCAAGTTTTCATCCTTTAACCACATCAGTTTTTTCATTCTTTCGAGCGCTAAAGTCGCTTGCTGTTTCTGCATCATTAAACTTTCTCTTTCCCTTTTCCGGTCAGCGATCACGTCGCCGGTTTTTATCTCTTCGCCCACCCGAACGCGCAAATCTTCGGGACGCGAGATGACGACGCGCACTTTTATTTCCGAGGGCGTAGATTCGCCTGAAAATGTTTTGTCGTCGCCAATCGTTAAAGGTTTTTCCGATTGAACAATTTCGGCGGACTTCGGAGTTTCGGCGGTTTTGCAGGCGGTCGAAATCGTAAGTGTAATAATTAAAAACCATAGTTTCATTGAGTTATTGTTTTCACGATCAAGCTGCCGCTCGCCGTCAACCGAAAAAGCGGTCGCAAGTCTTCAAGGCTGGCATTTTGCAGGCGGGCTGTTTTTGAATCGAGGTTTGCGGCTATGGTGATCGCGTTAAACTGCATCTGCGAATTGGGAATGTTTACTTCTTCATTCGGCAGAGTAAGTTCACCGGAGACTAAGATTTCACGCCCGCTGAAATGTTCGATAAATTTGCTAATCGGTTGGTCGTTCAATCGGACTTCCTGCGTTGAAACGTAAATTGCTTCGCCGATCTCGCCTTTTGCCGAATCCGAGCGAACGTGGCAATGCAGACATTGGGAATCTCCGACAAGAAGCAGAGAGTTTTCTTTTCGGATTAGAAATGTGTTGTTTGATAAAAGCGAAACGACTTCGTATTTTCCGCTGATCTGTCCCGCCGAAGTTTGACCGGAAAGATTAACGTAAATTCGATTTTTGTTGCTGTGCGCTAAATATAATTCCGCAACTCCGGTCGGCTGTGCCAGCAAGGATGTGAAAATCTGCATCACGCCGCCCGACGAATGAAGCTGGAACGAAATCACAAACAAGGCTAAGAAAATCACCGAGAAAAACCATTCGTTTTTACTGCCGGTTGAAAGCCGCAGCGCGGGATTTGCGGGAATAACCAGCCGCGCCATGGACATCGGATAGAAAGCAGAAACGCCAGCTTTTGTGAAAACGTCGAGAAACCAGCCGCAGAAGAAACCAATCAGCGCGGCGAAATAAAACTCCGTTCCCTCAAACGCCAAAGGAATCGCGCCGATTGCCAGAATCGCGGTCATAAAAAACGAATGCGTAAAAGTGCGGTGCGGAAAGTATCGTTCTATCAGTCTTGAAAGCGGAAAGAAAATCTTGCCGATGACCGATTTCGACGAATCAATGTCGGGCAGCAGAGACATCGCGCCTGCCAGAAGCAGAACAAACGGATCAATCGTGCCAAGCGTCAAACTCGACGCCGCGATGCTGAACAGAAAATGATTTTTCGCCGTCAAAATTTACTCTCCCAATTTCTTCGAGCCTTTCGGCAGACTGAACATAAACAGGCGAACCAGCGAGCCGACGACCGCCAGCATTCCGCCGAAAATATAAAGATTCGTGTCGCCGATGCCACGTCCGATGAAGCGAATCATTGTCAGACAAATCAACGCGGCGATTAAAAACGGAGTGCCGTTGATCCACTCGGTATGGTCGAGCGCGTTTGGTTTCAAGCCGATTTGATATTCTCTGACAACACGACGCGCGAGCATCGGATTGCCGCCGCAGCGTTCTTGCAAAGTTGCGACATCGGCGGGCGTCAGTTCGATTTGTAATTCCTCGGCGGTTTCGGAAATGATCTTTCTAATAAATTCATAATCGAGCGGCTTCAATTCCATGCGCGGCAATTTCAGAAAAATATCTCGCGCCAAGGCTGGTTTTGCGCCAAGCAGAAAAAGCTGTCCGTTTTCGTGCAGCTCTTCGAGCCACGAACGAACGGCGATTGAAAGCCGGTTCGCTTCGTCAATGACAATCACCGAGGTTTGAAATTCCAGCTTTTCTGAAACCTCTCTTTGCAGTCTCGGTGAAGTCGGAAATTTGTCGTCTTCCGTGTAGAGCAAAAGCTGGAGAGCGAGCGAAACGAGAATTTGTTTGATCGAGCCGGGCGCGACTTTTAAGAGTTTCAAATTTTTGCTTTCGAGTTCAATGCAGACGAATTTCAGAAGCGCGGAAACACCGATGCCCGCCTTGCCGACGACGAGAATCGAGTTGCCGCCGAGTAAGGTCGCAACTGCTAAATTTTTTTCTTTTTCTCTATAACAAGAATTTGTTTTAAAATTCATCGCTTTTCGGCTCTCGATAAACTACTTTTTCGCACCTCGCGCACCGCCAGAGTTTTCCCGCAGCATGACGAAAATCGTGATCAAATCCGCAGTTTTCCGGCATTCAAAACAAGCCGGCTTGCGGCGCTTTTTGTTTGGCGATTTCCTGCAAAGAAATCAAAACCGCTTCCATCACGAGAATTTGAAAATCGGCTTTCGCTTTCGATAGCGAACCCGCTTCTGTCCACTTTGGGTAAACTTTATTTCGCATCGCAATTTCTCGTTTCACCTCCGCAATCTGCTCGTCAATCGTAATTTGCTGCACAAAATGTTTTTCAATCATCGCCTTTCTCCTTTTCCTGAATCGGCACAAACTGAATTTTTGAAGCCGCGCCGCAAAAGTCGCATTTAAAAACACGGCTTTCATCAATCCACGGAAATTCCGTTTCGGTTTCGCATCTTTCGCCGCAGCTTTTGCAATCAAACTCGACGGTAATCTTTGCGCTGATTTTCATCGCTTCGCTCCCTAAGTTTCGACAGCGAACATTCTGACGCCGACGATGTGACCGTCGAATAAACCGACGATGTAAACATCGCGCCTCACATCGCCGACTTTGAAAATGTGGATTTGAATTAAATTGGCTTCAAGATAATTTCTGAGTCGCGTCCACCGACAATTCTGTTGTTCCAAACGTGACCAAAAATCATTGACCGGAAAATCTTCGACGGTTTCATACAGGACTTTCGGATTCGACTGTTTGAAAGTTTGAGCGTTCAAAATCGTGACGTTTCTGCCGATGACAAAAGCGTTCACGTCCCAATCTTCTTCGGAAATGTAAACAAGATTTTCGGCGCGTTCCTGAATGCCACTGAGAATATTTCCAAGTGGAAACGGGCGCGATTTATAAAAATCCTGAGCCGACGCGCTCGACGTTGACAGCGCGAAAATAATTAAAATAAACAACAAAATTTTCTTACTCATTTTCTTCTCCTTCAGGCTGTTTGCCTGTGTTGTGATTTTTTTCGTTTTTGCAGTTCGGGCAAGGTCTTGCTCCTTTGCCTTCGACTACTTCCATTTTTGAGCCGTAGCAAACACTGCAAGGCTCATCCGTAAACTTTCTCGGTTCGCCATAGATTTCGATTTCTTTTTCGCGCGTTTTCTCCGGGTGCAAGGCGGCGAGAATGAAGGCGTCGGCTTCGCCGGTTTTGTAGAGATGGCTCGCCAAGCCTTTGGCATTTTTGACCGGCTCGCCTTTTGTTTCGCAGATTTTCACGTAGGCGAAACAGTCTTCTAAGGAAAATTCGGATTTATGCCCGTTGGTTTTCGGGGAATTTTCCAAATTCACACACACTGTTTTTTCTTCCGTTTTTTCTTCTTTTTCTGCTTCGGGCGCGCAGTCGCCTCTCTTCTGTTGTGTGTGTATTCTGCTCTCTTCTTCTCTCTTCTCTTCTGCGCTATCGTTCATTTCATCGTCCGAAAAATCTGCGCTAGCAGGCTCGTCTTTTGTTTCGTTTGATTTACGAGCGTTAGTTTGATTTTTCGCCGCTATTTTTTTGCCCGATTTTTCAGTTTCCGCGACTTCCAGAAACCCGATTTCGAGAAGTTTTTCTAAATCTATTTCTTTTTCGGCGTTGATCTTGGCGCGGAGCCACAATTCGTCGTCGGGAAATTTGTTGTTCAGGCGCGAGGCGAGCAGCATCAAGCCGACGGCGTGAAACTTGGTTTCGTCCGAAAGTTGGGCGAAATCGTAATCGTCCAGCAGCGAGCAGTAAAGCTTGATCCAGATCGGATTGCGTTCTTTGTAATGCTGAAACGCGTCGAAATTCCTCACGCGCAAACGTCTCTGACGACTCATAATTTTCACCCGACCAGCTTTGAGAAAGATTTCGGTTTTTGCGCCGTTTCGATCCATTCCGTTTTCAGCGAAATTACTTCTTCGAGAATCAGCGACACGCGCTGCCGCCGACCGTTGCCGCGCCTGACTTGCGTTAAAGATTCGGTTCCCGCCTGACCTTTGCGCAGCGTGCTTTCGTCCAGATCGAGCATCCGCGCCGCGCAGCACAGATTTATTAAAGTTTGCTTGCGAATTAAACTCATATTCACTTTTGGCTTAGTTTTATTAAGCTAATACCTTATTCAAGAGTCAAAAAAATAGACGATTGATTTATCGCTCCGATTATTTTAACTTCTCACGAAATCCTGCGGTCGGGCGTTGAACAAAACGCATAATTTGGTCAGCGTCATCGCCGAAGGATTGTATTTATTTTTCTCAAAACCGCACAGTGATTGCGGACGAATCCCGATCCGCCGGGCGACTTCCGCTTGCGACAGTTGATGCTCGCGTCTTAAGTCAACTAATTTCCCGCCGTCAAATTCGATATTTCCCGTTTTGTTTCTCATAACGAAATTGATTTTACGAAAACGAAGATAAAATATCAAGTATCAGCTTATAAAAAATCAGTTCTCATCTAACTTTATTATTGTAAGGTGTTGTCTTATAATTAACGAGGTGAAAGTTTATGAAGGATGAAAAACTCGGCGAGCTGATCACGCGCCGGTTAAATGAATTGAATTTATCGAAAGCCGAGCTTGCGCGGCGCATCGGAAAATCCCCGGCGTATGTCGGCGATCTGGCGAACGATTCGGCGAAAACAAAAAGCGGCAAATATTACCCGTCGCCCGAAGTCGTGGACGCGCTCGCCTATCACTTGCAGGTGTCGCGTCAGGAACTGCTTGTTACGCTCGATTACCTGCCACAGACGAGTGACGATCTGGGCAAGGAATTTCCCGCATTGATGAGCGGCTATGAAAAACTTTCGCCCGAAAACAAAAAGATCGCGCACAAACAAATCGCGGGCATCATCCGCTCGCTCGTCGAAGCGCAGGAGTAAAAATCTTTAATGAAACGGGGAAACCTGAAAATTTTTATGAACCTCGCCATCTCTCGCATCAGGCAGATCATTCCGCACTTCAACGAACAGGCGTTGACGGAAAAAGATTTCTGGCTGATATGCGAAAAGGAAAATATCCGCGTCGTCGAAACGCGCCTATTCGTTGACGGATTTTATTTCTGCGACGGTCGCCGAAATTTCATTTACCTAAACTCGGCTCTGCGCGGCATCTTCTGGCTCGAAAACGCTTTCCACGAGATCGCGCACCATTTTCTGCACACGCCGCCGCGCAGTCAAAGGCAGGAAACCGAAGCCCGCGCCATCGCCTTGATCGCCATTCTGCCGCGCGGTCAGCTCGAAAAACTTGTCAGCGAAGCGGACGAATGTTCCGAATACGCCGAGCGAATTTTGCACGAAAGGCTCGAAGTTTTATCGAAACACGGAATTTGAAGGAGTAAAACAATGAAAAATTCAGAAGAACAAAAATCAGTTGATAAGAAAGCCAAAAAACATAGTCTGCGCCTCGTCTGGAAAAACGACGATCCGCAACCGCAGAACACGGTGCGCCTTGAATTTATCGGTGAACTGATGCCGTATTCAAACACAACAATTCCGGTCATCAAAAATTTACCGTGGCTCAATGAAGAAATGAAAAACGAATCAAACGATTAAAATTTTTTGCCTTGATGTTTTCACACACAGCACAAAGTTTTATCAATGAATGACACCGAACGAGTGAAGTCTAATCTTTATCCGTGTCGCAAGCAGGAAAAAAGTATGGCAGTCAAAAAATTTTACAGCAACAAGGAAAAACCCGGCTGGCGCTGGGACGCCGCTAAAAAGCAGTTCTGGTCATGGGGTTTTGACATTCGCCTCGGCAACGGTGCGCGCCGCCGCGAAAGCGGTTTCGCCACCAGACAGATCGCCGAACAAGCCGTCGCACAGATTCGCGTCAGCGAAAAAGAAGGCAAATACGATCTGCAGACGAGAAAATTCCCTTTTGTCGCCGACGTTCTGGAAAAACGCCTCGAACGAATCGAAAGCAAAAAAGAACGAGTCCGCGCCGGAACGATCTTTTCGCGATGGCTCACCATACTGCCGAAACGCCTCCGCTTTAACGAACTAGCGCCCGCGCACATTCAGCTCTATATCGACGAGCGAATGCGCGAGATCAAAGCGTCTTCGATCAACCGCGAAGTCACCTGCCTCGGCTCCGCGATCCACTCGGCGCACGTCAATTTCCCCGAACTCGTCGGTTTTCCAACGCCCAAAATTCCGCGCCCGAAAGTCGAACAATCCCGCCGCGAAAGATTGATCACACAGGACGAAGTGATGAAAGTCCTCACGCATCTTTTATCCGCGAAACGCGAAGACGAAAGTAATATAGATTTCCGCCGCCGCATCGTCGTCGGTCAGGTTTTCCAGATGGCACTTTTAACGGGCGCGAGAGTCGGCGAAATCATTGCCCTCCGCTGGTCGCAAATTGATTTCGACGCGTGCATTCTCCAGATCATCGGCACCAAAACGCGCTTCAAATCCGCGAAAGTCGTCCGCTATCTCGAAATCACCCCATCAATCGAAGCCATATTGCGCGACCGCGAAACCTTCCGCTCCGACAACCCCAAACGCCGCGGAACGGTCTGCGAGTTCGTCTTCTCAAAAACGGGAAACTCCGTCACAAAATATCACCAAATTCTCCGCGACGCCGCCAAAGCCACCGGCATCACTTACGGTGCGGACATCCGCGGTGGTTTTATCACTCACGATGCCAGACACACAGCAGTAACAAGAATGCTCCAAGCAGGAATCGATCTTTCCACAGTCGGCGCAATCACTGGACACACCGACGCAAATCTGATTTTGCACTACTCGCACGCTACCCGTGAGAGCCGCAAAAAAGCGACTTCGGTTTTGGAAAATTTCGTCACTGATTCACAGAAAAAAGCGGGCTGACTAACTTGGATTGGATACGAAAAAGAATTGTCACAATTTAAGTGAAACGGATATAACAAATTCAGTTAGATTCACTAACTTAAAATGTGTAATATAAATGTTAGATTGCTTCTTGGTGGCGAAACAGTGTAGAAATTTATTGTATTCTGAGTTGTGAGGTAAAGGTTGATGCCTATTCGTAATTATCTTGCACAGTTGTTTCTTTGGGCGCACATCATTTTTGCCGCGATTACATTCGGCGGCTCGATTTACGAAACGATGGTTATCAATTGGATTTGGAGTGCGGCACTGCCCGAATCGCTGAGTTTTATGACGAATCGTGAGTATTCGGTTAATCCCGGCAGGTTTTGGGGCGCGTTTGGCGGAATCCCCGCGCTTTTTTTGCTCGGCGCGTTAATCTTCAACTGGCACAGCCGCACACGCCGCCATCTGATTTTCATTTCGTTTCTCTGCGTTCTGATAAACACATTAACGACAATTTTCTACTTTGTTCCCATCCTAAGAATAATCTTTGCACCGGACGGCGGCGGGCGCAGCGGCGCGGAACTCACGACGTTAGCTAACAACTGGTTGCTCGGAACGTGGGGACGAATGGCATTGCTGCTGGTGAGTTTAATTGTTTCAGTATGGACAATGAGCGTTGCATTGCCAAAGGCTAAAATTGCAGAACGCGCCAGCTTACAAATGAAAGGCGCAATCTAACAAAGCATTGGACGTGAGGGCGAAACAGCGACTTTCTTATTTGGCTTGTCTTTTTACCCTTGACTTGCGTGGTTGCGGTTTCGCCCCACGTCATCTCAGCCGTTAGACGTGCGCCGCGTTGAAATGGAACTGCGTAAACCAGTGGTGTTTACCTTTAACCTTCATTCAACTCTTTGCCATGAACTCTGTGTTTCTTACTGGCTTTCTTTATTTTGTTTAGCGTTGAAAGCGTTTCATCACACCAGCGAAGTTCTTCTCGTCGCTCTCTTCAGTTTTTATCTAGCTTTTACCGGATACCGGGTTTTGTACCGCAAAACTGCTCGACAACATGCCGGAAACGCAGATTGGCTGGCGGTAACAGTAATGCTGGCTGGCAGTATTACATTAATTGCATATGGCATTTATCTAACACTGACATCGAGTTTCGGAACGGTTGCGATAGTTTTCGGAGCGATTGGTATTTCCCTAGCTGCTGCTGACGCTCGTGCGTTTCTCAATCAACCGACGGACAAAAAAGCGTGGTGGTATACTCATATGACCAGAATGCTTGGGGCTTACATCGCAACCGTGACGGCATTTTCAGTGGTGAATTTCCAATTTCTGCCGCCGGTCGCCAGATGGTTATGGGCAACAGTTGTCGGAACGCTCGGCATCATTATCTGGACAAGATATTACAAAAAGAAGTTTAATCGCACTAGCGTCCAAAAGAACGCTTCAGATTTAAGAAGCGTGTCAAAGCCCGTCTAACAAGTCATTGGACGCGAGACGAAACAGCGACTTTGTTTGGTTAGTTGTTCGTTAAACTTAAACGGGCTTGGTGGCGGTTTCGCCCCACGTCAACTCAATCGTTCGACATCTTCTCTGCTGTGTGAAATGATGCTTTTATGATACGACTCGTTTTTCATTTTGGTTGTGTTGCTGTTCTTCTGATGCTTGGTTTTACTTCGTGTCGAGGGCAAATAGTTTCACGTTGCCAGCCTGAGAGAGATTTGCCTCCAAATCCGAAGCCCGGCGTAGTTGGGTTAAATCTGAGCCGCGACGGTAAAACGCTCATTACTGCGGGAGCAGACGGCAAAATTAGAATTTGGAATGTAGTGACCGGACAGGTTGAGCGCACCTTGAGCGGACATACAAACTCGCTTTACAAGGCTGATTTTAGTCCGGACGAAAAACTTCTGGCATCTTCGAGCCGTGATAGAACGGCAAGAATTTGGGACTTTGCCACCGGGCGCGAACTTTATAAATTGACCGGATTCAGATGCTCGGTCAAATCCGTCGCCTTCAGTCCAAACGGAAAAACGCTTGCCGTCGTCGGCAATGACGGAATGCTTAAATTGTGGAATGTCGAAACCGGGAAAGAATTAAAATCGCTCGTTCACTCCGATTCGCCCGACGTGGACACATCAGTTTATTCAGTAGTCTTTAACCGCGACGGACGAAAGATTTACGCAGGCAACGGCGACGGCACAATCAGCGAATGGGATGCGGCGTCGGGCAAAGAGACGCGCAATTGGAAGGCTCACGGCGGGACGGTCTTCGCTTTGGCTTTCAATTCCAATTACAGCGTTCTAGCTTCCGGCAGCGAAGATGGAGCGAATGTGAAGCTATGGAATATGGCAACGTGGCGCCAGATACGCACATTGGGAGAGAAAAAGACCGTAGGCTTGCTTGAACAGTTACATCCGGTTGCTTTCAGCCCGGACGGAAAATTGATTGCCGCCAGTTTCGTCGGATTCGATGAAAAGCAAGGGCAGTATGCTTATCACCGAACATTTGTCTGGAACGTGGAAACCGGAGAAAAGCTATTCACTTTTGAAGGACACAAACTTGACATCGGCGCACTTGTTTTCACGCCCGACAACCGCTTCCTGATAAGCGGCAGCAACGACACGACAATTAAATTCTGGGATTTGAAGACTGGACGAGAAGCGCGGATATTTACACAGCCGCCATCAAGACAATAAATTAACGAGCATAGTTAAAAATAAACCGATGTCGAACAAATCAATGGACGTGAGGCAAAAACAGCTACGTTGTCTTTAGGTTTGCTTGCGTGTGTTTTTGCCCACGTCATCTCAGCCGTTAGACGCTTTCTGTTACAATCGAGAGGCTCAATATATGAAGAACAAATTTATCGCCATTTCGCTCTGCGTTGTTTTGACAAACTTGTGTTTTGCTCAAAGCAAAGAGCAAAAACAAACTGTCGGGAATGTGCAGAAATTACCTGCTGCCAAAGTCGAGAAAATCGAAACTGCGATTACGGCTTGGATGACGCAGAACAAAGCACCTGCCCTATCGGTTGCCATTGTAACCGACAACCAAATGAGTTTCGCGAAAGGCTACGGGTTAGCGGATGTTGAGAATAATGTTGCGATGCGAAGCGACACGGCTTATCGTCTGGCTTCCATCGGTAAATCAATTGCGGCAATCGCCGTGATGCAGCTTGTTGAGCGCGGCAAAATTGATTTGAATGCTCCAATCAATAAATACTGCGCCGCTTATCCTGAAAGCCAAGCCTTAAAAGACGCGCCCGTTAAAAAGTTTTCAATCACCGTGCGTCAACTCCTCGTTCATCAATCGGGTGTGCGGCACAACAAACCCGAAGAAGTTCTCTCGACCAAGCATTACAACAATATTACGGAAGCCGTCGGCTCGTTCAAAGATGACCCGCTCGTTATCGAACCGGGAACGAAATACTCGTATTCAACGCCCGGTTACACGCTTTTGGGTTGTGCAATTGAGAGCGCGTCGGGCGTGTCTTACATTGATTACCTGCGCGAAAACATCTTCAAGCCCGCCGGAATGACGCGCACTTTTGTTGACGATGTTTATGCGATTATTCCGAATCGCGCTCGCGGCTACCGGAAAACGGAGAAAGGCGAAATTATAAACGCGCCGCTTCACGATACGAGTATCAAGATTCCGGGCGGCGGCTTGGTATCAACGGCGGAAGACTTGGCAAAATTTGCAACTGCCGTCAATACAAATCAACTCGTCAAGCCGGAAACGCTTGCTCAAATGTGGACGAAGCCCAAAACCAGCGACGGGAAAGAACAAGGTTATGCGATGGGTTTTTTAATCAATGACCGAGACGGATTGTTGAGAGTTTTTAACGACGGCAGCCAAGCCGGAACGCGAACCTATCTTTTTCTGATGCCGAAACAAAATCTCGCTATCGCGTTAATGACCAATCTGGAAAGGGCATATTGCGAAGAACTCGTCCCGAAGATTATTGAAGCACTTAGCGAGAAATAAAAACGCGCTCCCAATCCAAAAGCGCGTCTAACAAATCATTGGACGTGAGGGCGAAACAGCTTCTCTTTAAAATCTTCTTTCTTTAACTCAGAATTGCGTGAATTCGGTTTCGCCCCACGTCAACTCAAGCGTTCGGCTCTTCGTGGTAAAAATTATGTTTCATCTGAATAAGCAAAAAATCGTGATGGCATTTGTCATTTGCCTGCTTTTGGGCGCAACCGAAGTTTTCGCTTGCGGTTGTCCGGGTTCATCAGATACGAATGTGAGCGATGAGGTTAAATACGCCTTCCAAAAATCAACAGTAGTTTTCGCCGGAAAAGCTGTGGGCTTTGAGTATCGCAAAGGCATTCCGAATCAATATATGGAATCGCTTAAGAAAGATTCGGGCAGACAAGTTGACTACGAAACGCTGGTTGTCAAATTTCAAGTCGAACGATGGTGGAAAGGCGAAGTAACGACGGAAATTATCTTGCTCACAAGTGAGACCAAAAACTCTGACGGAACAGGAAGCAATTCGGGTTGTGATTACAGTTTCAAAAAAGGCGAGAGTTATTTGATATATGCCAACGGTAAAGGAAGCCAACTGCGGACGGACGCTTGTTCGAGAACCAAACTCCTGACTAAAGCTGAAGCCGACCTAAAGATATTGGGCGAAGGAAAAGAACCCGTAGAAAAGAAAAACGAGCCGAACAAATCATTGGACGTGAGGGCGAAACAGCTTCTCTTTAAAAACTTGCGTGGTTAATTTCAGCTTGCGTGCTGCCGGTTTCGCCCCACGTCAACTCCGCCGTTGGGTGCTTTTGTGTGAATCATTAAAGGAGGCTTTTAGCTATGCTTAAAAAAATATTTTTCTTGTTTGTTGTTGCGTCATTACTCATAACTATTCTGATTTCATTGCCGTCAGACAAAAGCACAGCCCAAAAATCAAAAGAGAAACCAAATTGGCAAGCATCGCAATCTGTTGGTGGTGTCCGTCTCGGCATTCGAGAAAAAGACGGAGTAATTGGCTCTTTTGATGCTACATTTATAGTTACAGATGAAAGCGGGAAAGAGTTCAAAGCAACTAAGCGAGTTGACACCTATATGTTTGGTTACGTAAATTTTCCAAATGATTTTGGCGGTTATGCACCGTCAGATAATTATCACTGGAAGTGTATAGTTAATGATGCAGTTGTAGTTGAAGGCAGATTTGAATATTCAAGTAACTCTGTTTTGATAGACAATGAGGCACTTAAATTCCTGCCTAATACTCAAAACTAGTTTTTTATTTAACGCCGCACCCAACAATTCAATGGACGTGAGGGCGAAACAGCGACTTTGTTATCGCGGGATCTTTTTACCCTTAGCTTGTGTGGCGGCGGTTTCGCCCCACGTCATCTCAATCGTTATGTGCCTCCCCGCCACAGAACTTCTTTCAATGCCAGATAAACACTACCTTAACTGGAAGCTTGCTGAGATTTACGACCTAGATAGTCCTTGGTCTATAGACCGCGATTTTTATCTATCCCTTGCCGGCGCTCCCCCTCAAAGAATTCTCGATCTTGGTTGTGGCACCGGGCTCCTCTGCGATGCTTATGCAGCTAAAGGTCATCATGTCACTGGCGTAGACCCCTCCCCTGCTATGTTGAAGGTGGCACGTCGAAAACCTGCCGGGAAGAAGATCGAATGGGTTGAGTCTTCTGCACAAAACTATCAGTCCAATGACCTCTTCGACCTTATTATAATGACTGGACATGCATTTCAAGTTTTGCTTGATGATACCGACATTCTAGCAACTTTTGCCGTGATGCGTAGGCATCTGAAATCTACAGGCTGTGTAGTATTTGAATCCCGGAATCCGTCTGTCGATTGGGAGAATGGGTGGAACTACGAAATGATACTTGAATACCAGGGAGAGATCATTCGTGAGTCAAGGCGATTTCTTACAATGGAAAACGGGAGAATGATCTTTGAGCTTCATTATGAGTTCCCTGATGAGTCGCTTGTTTCCACAAGTGAACTTCGTTTTTCATCCAGAAGCGACATTGAGGAAAGACTAGTCGCCTCCGGACTGCGTGTCGAAAACCTCCTGGGTAATTGGAATTGCGTACCCTTTGATGAGGTTTCGTCACCTGAGATGATTTTTCTTGCGCGGGCTTCTACTCCTTAGATTAAAGATAGATTCCCATTGTCGACAAGGAAGCCAATCGAAAGTAAAATAGCACATAACAAACCAATGCAACGGACGCGGAAACCGCGCCGCTGATTGGAGCCGTTAGGCTTCTACTGGAAATGACGAGTAAAGAGAAATTTATGATTCGCATTTTGGGAATTTTGTTAGCAGTTATTTTCGCAGTCATAAGCCTGTTTCATTTATATTGGGCGGCGGGCGGAGCATTCGGAATCAGTGTCGTCGTGCCGACACGGGCTAATATGCGAACTTTTGAGCCGTCCGCTGGTGCCACGATTTTGGTTGCTTTCGCGTTTTTAATGGCGATAGCCGTAATTCTCGGTCAGCTCGGATTTTTAGGCGACAGCATTCCACATTGGATTTTCCGTTGGGGAACTTGGGCGATTGCACTCATCTTCTTTCTTCGGGCAATTGGTGAATTTAATCTGGTTGGATTCTTCAAGCAGGTGAACGACACGGCATTTGCTTATTGGGATACATGGCTATTTTCTCCTTTATGTCTTGTCATTGCTATCATCGCTTTTATACTTGCTTACACCGAAGCCTAACAAATCATTGGACGTGAGGGCGCGGGCAATTTGCCTCACAGCTAAAAGCCCAAAACCATAGATAATTTTCGCCTTTGACACATTAATCACACCTAACAATTATCACTTCATCAAATACCAAACTTTGACATATTTCTAATTATAAGTATGACTGTTTTAGCTGTAGCAGAACTATTAGTAATGATGATATAATTGTTTGATTTTTTGAAATTGTTTTTCATAAGGAGACGATTATGCCGAGAGGCGGAAAAAGAGCAAATGCCGGTGCGCCGAAAGGAACTATTCAACGTCGGTCGCTGGAAAAATCAGCCGTTGCCCGCGCTTTGCGTGAGCGAACGATGGCGCACGCCGATAATCTCTTTAACGCTCAACTGACAAAAGCCGTCGGTTCGGTGATGGTCTTCCGCGTGGACGAAGAAGAAACCGGAGGCGGTAAAACCAAACGGGTGCACACTCATATAACCGACCCGGACGAAATCAAAAGAGTTCTCGACAAAAACGAAGGCGGCGCAGGAGTCGTCGGTCAGGATTACTATTTTGTAACCAACATTGCGCCTGACAATCGGGCGATTGATTCGATGCTCGACCGAACTTTCGGGAAAGCTATGCAGCCGATTGAAGTCAGCGAGAATTCCGACGAACTCACACAACTAAAAAAACAAATCGAAAAGGTTGCCGAATCCGAAGGCACAGACTATAAAACCGAACTCAATATTTTTCTTCGGGAATATGCCGACAAAATTAAGCCTGATTTGAAAACTCAACTCGCCAGCGAACTTGTCCAATAAAACTAATGAACTCAGTAAAACCGACCCGTGACGAACAATACAGACGATTTCTTGCTTATAATCCGCAAATCGTGAGTGTTTCGGCGCGTGAAATAGAATACCTCGACATCACGCCTCAGCCGTTTGTCGTCCAAATCCCGCTTGTCGAATATTTCGAGCGCGTCAAACGATTAAAAGCTGACCGTTGGCAGAAAGATTTCTGCAATCGCCTACAAACCGCCGCTGTAGAGCGTAACCACAAAAAGTTTTGGGAGATTTATCACGCCGAGGGACAATTAGGAAAGACGAGCATCCTCTCTCAAGCTTTTCCCGCGTGGCACATCGGACATCAGCCGTTATTCAGGTTTGCGCTCGCTACCTACAACGTTACGCGGTCGCAGGCACATTCCGACGTGACGATGAACATTCTAAAATCTCCGGTTCATCAGGCTATATTCCCGAACAGAGACGGTCATCTCGCCAGCGACCGCGCCAGCAAGGCGGGATGGATGACCAACGCCCGGCGCGAGCTTAACGACGGACAGGTATCATTTAATCCGGTGGGCTTAGAATCCGGTCTGACGGGTTCGGGTTTTGATTGGTTGGTGATTGACGACCCTTACGCCGATGTCAAAGACGCTTTCTCGGAAACCGTCAGATTCAATCTCATTCGCTTTTGGGAATTCACCGTCGGCTCGCGTATCGGTCTTTACACCAACGTGACGGGAATGTTTCACAGATACAGCCCGGAGGATTTAGCGGGTTATCTGCTCGACACCGGAGATTTTAACTATATTCGCTATGCTACGCAGTTCGACGGCGATTATATTCACCCCGCAACCGGACAGAGATTTCCTGACCCGCTTGGCAGAGAATCAGGCGAATATATCTCGCCCGAACGCCGCCCGCCTTCCTACTACGACAAGGTAAAAAAGAATAATCGCGTGTGGCTCTCGATGTTTCAGGGCAGACCGTCATCGGAAGAGGGCGACTTTTTCAACGTCGGCAAAATCATAACTATCACCAGAGAAGAAGGCGAGGCAAGAAAAAGAGAATGCGCCGTATTGGTTCGCGCTTGGGATTTAGCGGCAACCGAAGCCGGCGGCGATTACTCGGTCGGCGCGTTGATGGGTATGCGTTCCGATGGCTCGGTAACTGTTTTTGATGTTGTTCGCAAGCAGGTAGACACTGCCGGACGCGATGAATTGCAAAGGCAAACCGCCGAGCGTGACGGCGCGAATGTTATAATCACCGTGCCGCAGGACGTTGGCGCGGGCGGCAAATCAACGGCATTTCACATCACGCAGAATCTTAAGGGCTACCAAGTGATTACCCGTTCCGTTTCAGGCTCAAAGGAAAACAGAGCGCGAAACTATTCGGCGGCGGTCAATTCGGGGATGGTTGAGTTTGTAGACGATTCCAGCCTACCGGAAGATATGCGCTGGATTGAAGCGGCAAAAAAAGAGATGCGCGATTTTCCCCTCTCTGACCACGACGACATAATTGACGCCAAAGCCGACGGCTACAATGAGAGTTACGAGCGATTAATCAAAGGGCTGGTTATCTCAAATCTCAAACCGCAGCGAAACTTGATTACCTATTCAGCCTTTGCCCACAAGTTTCCATACTATTCGCAGGATAAATTACAACTTAAAATTCCGCAGAATTTCCAAATCTACGCGGCGGTTAAAATATCAGCGGATTCATCGCTCCCGACGTGCGGTATAGTCACGGCGCGAGCGTCAGTCAATTCAGGCTTAACCGAAACAATTATCGGCATCAGCGAGTACAAGAAATACGACGGCAATTACGAGAATCTTTTTATATGGCTCAAAGACACGCTCGCCGCATATTGTTTATCCGTCGATGTGAAAAATACCACGGTCTGGCTGCACAAAGACTCATCTCATTTCCAGCAGACGATTATCGAAAAGTTAAATGTCAGCGTTGCCGTCTTTGATGGCGATGACTCAATCGGACTGGCCGAAACCAATTGGTATCTGATGCCGAAAGAGTCCGCTTCACCGTTTAATCAATTCGAGAAAGCGGCGGGAATGTATCTGCTGGTGGCGGATAATCAAATATCGGAAGCGACCGGAGAAGATAACAACGGTTTCTATCACGCACGTCAGGAAGCCTCGACCTGGGGATATAACGACAAGGGCGAACCGACACGCACGGGAGCGGTTCTCGATTGTCTGCGAATGTGCGTTGCCGAGTATTCAACGTATGCGACACCGCTGACCTCTGCCGAGCGGTATCGGCAGCGGCTCCAGGAGATGATGCCCACCGCGATGCAAAACGAAGGGAGCCGACCAATCGAGGAAACAATCGGCTTTTCGCGGGAGGTAACTTTACAGATGAATGCGATGCGGTTAGACGCGGAAATGAGACGCAGCGGCGAAGAGGTAGCTTATTGGCCGTTTGATGGCGACTATGAAGACCCGATCGATCTATCCGGCGGATGGTGACAATTATGGAATTCTCAGAAAAACAAAAATGGTTTAACTCTCTGCGGCTCGAAATCAGACAAACCGAAGGCGATAAATTCGAGCGCACCTGTGATTGCGGCGAAACGGTTTGGTATGAATATGAATGTCCCGCGCTTTATAGCTGGGTTGATATTCATTTCTCGCACGGTCAGAAAAACACTGATTCGGAGTCTTTAGTTTGAAAGTCGCTGCCCGCGCCCTCGCGTCCATTGAATTGTTCGGCTGCCGCTTCATTTATGAGCTTTGTTCTTTGGCTTTCTGGACGCTTTAGGTTTTGTTACAGCTTTAATACTGATTACATCTAAAACGCCATTTGAACCGCAAGTATAACCAGAAATTTCAACTTTTTTGCCCTTTTTGAGCAAGCTAAAAAATAGGTTTGTCCTGTCGGCGTTTGATAAAATGTCTGTGTGTATTTCAATGGTTTCTTCAGATTTCGCGGTTTTTACGTCAAAATAAACATCAGGATAATCTTTGCCAACAGAAGTAACGACTCCTACGATGTTACGAACTCCGCAATCGTATTTCGGCGATAAATTATAAACGGCAACTAAATTGTTTTGGTCGTCATAAACTAATCTCGGCGTTTGAGCAAAACTCGCCGATGTAAAAATAACAAACACCACAACAAAAAGAAAGTTTTTCATAAAGCGTTGATTTGGTCAGCTTCAAATTATGAAACTTTTGTCCAAATTAGCAAATGTTTCGCTGTTACACGAAGCAGCCGAACGGTTGAGATGACGTGGGCAAAAACACAGACAACTTGACACGGAAACAACGTCGCTGTTTTTGCCTCACGTCCATTGATTTCCTATGCAAAGTCAAATGTTAAGCTGCGGCATTCAGTTGTCGCAGCTTGCGATTATACAAGCGGTCTTCCAAATACCAGTAGTCCAATTCCTTCTTTAGCATTACAAAGATTATTGTCAACAGTTTCCGCGCCGTCGCGCAAATCGCTTTGCCTGAACCTTTTTCTCTTTTTTTGCGAGAGTAAAAGTCCATCAACGGCGTGTTTGTTCGATTGACCATTGAAAGAACCGCTCTGATTGCCACCGTCCGCAATCGCTTTCTGCCTTGCTTAGTAATATGCCCTTGTCTAGTCGTCTGGTTTGATTGCCGGATGGATGTCGCCAGCCCGGAATAAGCTACTAACTGTTTGCTGGTTTCAAACAAGTGAATGTCGCCGATTTCCGCCAACAAACTGATTGCCGACAATAGATTCAATCCGTGCAGTTGCAACAGCCGTTTGACTCCCGCTAAAGTTTTGCCGAGGCGAAGGATTTCCGTTTCCAATTGTCCGATTTCCTTATCGAGTTCGAGAATCTGCCGCAGTGCCGAGTGTAGAATAACCTGGTCGGTTGATGACAAGTCATCACGTTTTTGCAGCCGCTCTCTGGCAGTGCCGGAAGCAAATGCCGAACGCGAAAGCGCGATGCCATTTCTCGTTAAAGCGGCGTGTCCCATATTCTTCAGCTTGGTTCTGAGTCCGACCAGCGTTTCTCGCGCTTGCAGTAGATGCCGCAGTTGCCGAACCTTCTCAGATGGGACGGGAACTTCCGGCAAATGGTCGAGTTTCAAAAAACGAGCCAAAGCCAGGGCATCCGCCTTGTCCGTCTTTTTCTTTGATGTGGCGATAATGGCAAACCGATAAGTGTCTACCAGAACAATACGACCAACATAAGTTTTGATTTGGTCGTAAAAGTAATAAATGTTCTGCGTTACTTCGACCGCCACCGCATCTTCTTTGCTCAACTCCGATGTGAAACGGCTGATTCCGGCTTTCGAGAGCGGGAAAGTTTCCAATTTATAATTGTCATCTTCCGAAAGAAAACAGACGACAAAATTCGTTTTGTGTAAATCAACTCCGATATATCTCACAAGTCTTCTCCTCCTTTTTTGATTGGAGGTTCTTGATAAAGAAAAGAAACTGCTCGGTGTATTTCCACGCTCCTATTCGGGATCAAAAAGTCCCATACCGTAATGCGGGTCAGGGTTCAAATTGGTCACACTGTTAGCCGGGCTTCTTCTCTGCCCAAAATCATTGCCGACCCTCACCCCGTTTCTTGTCTGCGACCTCCGAAAAGTACCACATACATCATACGCCGATTCTTTTGCTTGTATCACGACCTGTTAGCCGCCGTCATTAAAACGAAAAATAGATTTCTGCTTTTTTCTGAGCGCTGATTTTTATTTAACCAGTGTTCCATGCCTTCTAAGACTATCTTTGTACTTGTCAATGTCTATTATGTAGGCTTGAATGACTTCTACAACATCGGAATTTTTCATTCCGCCATATTCGACACTATGAAAATACTCTACATCTTTTACTAAAGGCGCTTGAAAGGTAATTGATTTTTTCGTTTCGTTTGGGATTTGTTTAATCATTTCATGATTAAAATATTTCTTGGTCTTTTTGCCCATTGTTATATCAATGCCGTAAACATCCAAGAAAGCTTTAAAGATTTGGTGTGGCGTCTTTTGTGTGACATCAACTTCGTCATGATATATTTTCCACGCCTGACCGATTTCAAGAAAAAAGTCAGACCTATCTGCAACGAGTAACACAGTATAATTATTACGTCCGGTCAGAAAATTTTTTACAAAGAAAGAGATTGACATGTTTCTTTCTCTGACATACGTAATCGGCTTTAAGTGCTCAAACGCATCTGGTTCTCTAACGGTTTTTTGTACCTCTGACTTTCTTAATCCTGAATCTGCAAGCCTCTTGTTGAAATTTTGGTAAAACCGTATTTCATAAAGATCTAACCTTAAATCACCGCGTTGTCCGAGTCGCGCCCTGACAGCCATTTTATCAACGTCGGCAAAGGTTATTTCGGAAAGCGTATTAGAAAGAAAATCAACTATTTTAGATTGTGCCTGTCTTGAATGATCGTTTTGAGCAATGCCTAATTTTCTGCGGATTTCCGCCAAAACGGAATTAACCGTTTCTTCCGTCGTGCCATAGCGCGAAGTAATATCAACGTCAAAAGGTTGGGGCAGAACAGTTGTAGAGACCGCTGCCAGAACTTTTTTAGCTTCTTGAGTCGGTTTATTTTCTAAAGTTTGCAACATAATTTTACAACTCAATCAAGTCAAATTCGTCGCGTTTTAAATCCTCAACTATGTATTCCATTCCAAAGTTCGCTCTTCTAGCAGGCGGAACTATCTTTAATCTGCTCAAATCAATAATACTACGTGGTATTAGATATATTAACGGCTTCCATTCGTTGTTGGTAGCGTTTTCAACCATGTAATAAATCTCATCCCTTTGGTCTTTGGTGATCTCGCCGCTAGCTTCCCACATATCGGCTAAGTTTTTAAATGAAAGCTTTTGATTGTTTATCTTATCGTTGTGCCGGTCGTTTCTAGCTAAAGCAACCTTTAAATCGTTGTATATGTCGAACGGGCTAGAACTCGGAGGGATCATGGAAGTAATCGAATACGGATTTAATTTCGACGGATTAAAGGACTCGCTGCACCAAACATAATGAACATCATTTCTGAACTGTTCTTGAATCAGTAATTTTAAAAACACATTTGTAGAGTAAAGAAAATGAGAAGGCATTATTCAACCGAGAAGTTCAAATACTGTCTGTAAAACAAGCTGAGTATTGAAGATGAAATAAGAAATGTCAAGTAGTTTAAAAAAGGGGATGAACTTTGCATCCGTAGTTACTACGAAGGTGATATAAAAAACGGTATCTGCATCTTTGAATGTTAATACCGATAGATTTCACCACGAGGCGGCTAACGATTGAGTTGACGTGGGGCGAAACCGAATACGCGCAGCTCCGAATTAACCACGCAAGTTTTAAAAGGATGGCTGTTTCGCCTCGCATTCAACGACTAGTTAGCCACGCCATCATCCGATAAGCAAGCGCGTCGCCTTCACACAACATGGGCGAAAACGCGAAGCGTCTTGCTTGGTATCAATTTCAAAAGCCGCATTAAAATTCTTTCAAAAAGCGGATAACGCACAAGCTCAGCCGACCGTTTTGCCGCAACGAAGCGAAGGCAAAACGGTCGGCTGGAGCGCCTTGTTAGGCGAGATGAAATCAAGGTTGAACTTTGTGCCTACAGACATGGCAGAAGACTTGTACGAGACAGCCGACCATACTTTTGTGGGTGTGTAGACAACGTCATTTGTTGGCGCGCCTACGAAACAGCAGATCAGCCTCTCGATCATCCCCTAGGAAGCAGTTTCTTCGCCTTTATCTATCTGATTCTGTGGTCGATACCCAGGAGGGTGCTCGCTTACAAATTCAAGATCGGATAAAAGCTTGGCCGATGCACGGATCATGGACAAAGCAGCATCTTGCTTTTCCGCCAATGCCCTGTCCACGCCGGTATCGTAGTGCTGGACGTTGAGGTAACGTACCGCTTGTTTCAGCACCTCAACTATAGGGTTATTGGGCGGAACTTTGACTACCTTTCCGCCATGTATAATCGTGCCACCGCCATCAACCGTGATGCCGCCCAAGAGTTCTACAAAATCAATATATTGAGGTGGCTTTGAAGCAGCACGTCGTACTACCGTTATAGTGGCGATGTGGCCGTTCGGATCAATGCTGCCCACTGTAATCATGACATAAGGCAGAAAGGGTATATTTGGATTGCCGAACTCAAATATATCTCCTTCAATTAGGTCGTCGCTTCCTGCCGCAGAGGGCATTAGGTACGATTGGTTGCCTTGGAAACGATGTACCAGTATGCAAGGCCTCGGTATAGCCGCGTCCCATTTTTCTTTCACTCGGAATTCAATTAAGAATCCGTCTATCTCAATGGCCAGCCATCCAAATCGGTTGTGCTGGTGTAAAGGTCGAAGCTGAATAGTTTCTGTGTAGTGCGACGACGACGATCTCCAAACCCTTGATTCATCTAGCCAACCACGGCTTCTCATATTCCAGGCGTTAAGAGCAGGACCTACCGTTCCCCAATCGGAGTTAGGGGCTTGCATGTGGGGGTAGGCCGCCGTGCTCATCACATCCCATGGATCCCTGTAGTCATCGGCTGATCCATTGTGCCGGGCGTGATCCAAGCCATAGCCGTGCCCCATCTCCTGGCCTAGCAGGCTTGGAGTAAGCGAGAAGGAATCGCAAATAGCCGCCATGCCCCCCACGAACCCGCACAAATCAACACCCCCAAAGGCTGAAACCACAACTCCGGCGAACTTCGTGAGATCTACGCCGGAAGCTGTTGCCGCTGCGCGGGCTGCATCTAACAAACCGTTGCGGTTTAACTTTCCTGCGGGTTGGGGATAAGTATTGCCTACGTAATTTGTTTTGAGCGCCGAAAGCGTGTACCAGCCAAAGACACGGCTGCCGGAAAGGTCCAATTTGCCGTGCGACATGTCTTTGAAGAAATCAACCATGTTGAGTTTGCTGTTTCCAATTGTGGTAAATAACTCTTCATATTTCGTTAACGAGGGTAAAGGTTCGGATTGATCGCTGAATCGAACCAATAAAATAGCCCATGGGGAATAGGTTGTCTCCACACTATCTACTAACAATCCAATGATTTTTGGGGTTAAAATGGTAGATAGTTCAGTCAATACAAATTTGTGTTTTGTCACGTTCAAGTCCTCCAATGGATGATGAAGCTAGATACGAACCAAGCCCAACTATTAATTCGATAAATAATACCGCGAATAATACACTTACTTGGTTAATCGAGTCAAGAAAAAATCTTATATGCCGTGATTGACGGATTATGCAGATATATAAATAATCTTGCTCCTATATCGTTTGAAAGATTTAGTAAATTACGAGGTGAAATAAAATGAAAATAATTTTAGACAAAGACAAAGCCGCAAGGTTTGACGTTCGCGAACTCGTGGTATGTTTTTATGAAAAATTGTAAACAAAGAAAAGCCGTAAGTTTTGACACTCGCGGCTTTTTCTCATTTTGCAACTTTCTATTTCTAAAGGCGTGTATTTAATTGAAAGACGAGTAGGTAACTCCTTTCATTATACTTAGCACTCCTTAAAAAGCCGTGAGTTCTGACGCTCGCGGCTCTTCTCTTTTTACTCCCGTTCGGCTTTCACTTTTCTTCAAATCAAGAAAGATTTAATGAAACCGTAAAATCGGTTATAACAGTTTTACTTTCGTCATGGCCTGCTTTTTTGATACAATCGGGCTTTTCAGTGCTGGTGATTTAATAAAATTTCAAAAAGGATTCTTTAATGATGTCAAATAAATATCTCAGAAGTTTTTTGGGTTTTTTCTGCCTGGTTGTTTTCGTATCTTCCTACTTTCACATATCAATTGCGGCTCGCGCCGACACAACCGCCCAGCCTCTCCCGTTCAGCCAGGATTGGTCGAACGTCGGATTAATTACCGTCAACAACGATTGGTCGAATGTTCCGGGAATTATCGGTTATCGCGGCGATGATTTGACGACCGCGACGGGTGTCGATCCGCAAACAATTTTAGCCGACGGATCGGGAACCCCTATCAACGTCAACGCCAATCAAACCAATCCCGACACATTTACCACCGGCGGCGTCACCGAATTTGAAATCACTAATCCGGTGGTCGCCCTCCAGGGTTCGGGAACGGCGGATGCGCCGCATATTGTGATTAGCGTCAACACGACCGGACAAAACAATATAGCCGTCGCCTACAACGTGCGCGATATTGACGGCTCGACCGATAACGCGGTTCAACCGGTCGCGTTGCAATATCGGATCGGCGGAAGCGGAAACTACACGAACATTCCGGCGGCGTTCATTAGCGACGCCACCACCGGACCGAGCCTGGCAACGTTAATTACTCCCGTAAATGTTGTGCTGCCCGCGGCGGCGGATAATCAGCCGCTCGTCCAGCTTCGAGTTATTACCACCAACGCCGTCGGCAACGACGAATGGGTCGGCATCGATAACATCAACATCGGCGGCGGCGGAACGGGCGCCTTATCCGGCAACGGCGCGGCCAATCCGAATCAGGTTAACGCCGGTTCGTTAACCGTGTTGACCGTGACAGTCACTCCGGCGACTAATCCAGCCAGCACCGGAATCACCGTCATCGGCAATACAACCAGCATCGGCGGTACGGCAAACCAGCAATTTTTCGATGACGGCACCAACGGCGACCAAACGGCGGGCGATAATATCTTTTCGTTTTTAACGACCATTCCCGCCAATGCCTCAACCGGCGTGCGCAATATCCCGGTCTCGATTGCCGACGCGCAAAACCGAACGGCGACCACAAATATTTCATTAACCGTTTTCGCCGCGCCCGACCCGAATGAACATCTTGTTTTAGGCAACCCGTCAAATGCGGTAACGGATGTCAATCAACCGTTTAATTACCTGCTGCCGAAGCCGCAGTATGTGGTGAGTTATCACCGCGACCGCGGAATTCCGAATTGGGTTTCCTGGCATTTAGATTCAACTTGGCTCGGCACGGCTCCGAGGCAGGATGATTTTCGCCCGGATCCATCTTTGCCTGACGGCTGGTATCGTGTCACGGAATTCGATTATCAACAATCGGGATTCGACCGCGGGCATCATACGCCGTCGGCTGACCGCACGCGCACGATAGCCGATAACTCGGCGACATTTTTGATGACGAACATCATGCCGCAGGCTCCGGCGAATAATCAGGGTCCGTGGGAAGAATTAGAATCATATTGCCGAACATTGGTTAATCAAGGCAACGAACTATATATCATCGCGGGCGGTGCAGGCACGGGCGGGAGCGGCTCAAACGGAGGTATCACGAATACGATTGCCGGCGGCAAAGTCACCGTTCCGGCAGTCACCTGGAAAGTCATTGTAGTAATTCCGAACGGCGATAACGATCTGCAGCGGGTAGATAAAACAACCCGAACGATAGCCGTGATTATGCCGAATCGTCAGGACATCGGCATCAATACGCCGTGGCGTAATTTTCGCGTCAGCATCAGAGCCGTCGAAGCATTAACCGGCTTTGATTTCCTTTCAAACATCTCTCGGCGCAGACAGCTTTTAATCGAGCGGCGAATCGATACGCAATAGAAAAAGTGTCGAAATTAGAGAAATTGAAAAGGCTGAAAAAGGACACCTCATAACAATGAAGATACCTCATAACGATGATTTGATTAATCAATGTTTTTGAAAGTTTGTGGAACATCGCGCTAAAAAAACAAAACCAAGAAAAACCAAGTAGTTCAGAGAAAAATTAACAGCGAACTAGGAACACGCAAAACGTATCGCCAACGCTTAGGCGTATTGAGAACTTTCAAATAAGACATTGAATGAGACACGCTTTTTGGACTTCTCGGAAACTATACATACATAGGTTGTAATTCCAAACCTTAGAAACCAGTGAGAATCGAAAAATAAAAATTGATAGATATTAAACTCTAATTCAAATTTTGTTCAAGTCGTTCATCTCTTACTATTTGAACAAAATGAACAAACAAAATCATTGACTCATTCTAAAATTGCAGTTATGCTGGTCGGGAAACGACCTTATTTGAGACATTTAATAAAAGGACAGTAGTTAGATAAAAAGCGGCAAAATGTAACTATTTCGGGTTTATGCCGCAACTTAGCGGTATAATAACTAGTTCGACGGCTTGCGTATAATGAAAAGTGAATATGTTTAACGTCTGTCCTAATTGTGGCGAATATCGTCCCGACAAAACAATTGTGCCTGACGGTGCATACGCGGTTTGTCCCGTTTGCGAGTATCAACACAAATTCC